>SESH01027547.1_pt1 | contig 65803 bp, 57 predicted proteins | sample 3171561 | NCBI WGS metagenome assembly SESH01 (sample SAMN10866947, study PRJNA518727) | freshwater metagenome | biome: subpolar coniferous forest; feature: holomictic lake; material: water; isolation source: holomictic Lake 442 2011 16.5 m and 2014 13 m | place: Canada: near Kenora, Ontario
CCCTAGGTTGGGAGGCAATGGCTACGGAACGAGTGGCACACTCGCGCCGAGGTGGTTGTTGCGCATTCGTAGCCAGATATTCATGCGCCTCCTAAATCGCATCGAATTCTGCTGCCTCTACGAGCTTGCGACCCTGTTGTTCAACGAATCGGGAAATGCCCTTTAGGAATGTGCGCTCCTGTTCGTCGTAAACAGCTTCTTCGGCCTGTGCCTCAGCCTCACTGGCTGCCATCTTTCCCATTCTGCGAATTTCTCGTTTGAGCAATGCGCTCGGTGTGCGGGTGTTGTGCGCGAACTGCGCCCAGTCATAGGGACGTACGTCCCCGAGTACGAATTCGTCGCCGTAAGCCATCGCCATTTCGTGGTCCAGACCCGGGTACTGCACAACGCTCACGAGGTCATAGAATGGCGCCAGTGAAAGTCCTTCAGGCGTGCAGAAGAAAGAAACGTTCTTGCCGTGCGCGTCCGCATTGCCGATCAGGTACTGATACAACGCCCAGCGCAGTAGGTCGCGCTGTGTCACGGCCTTCCGCACCGTGTACTCGCTGATTGAGAACAAGCGATCGAAACTCACGCCGTCGCGAATATGCTGCACGGCTCCACCAGCGCCGAAATTGCGCTCGTACTTGTATGCCACAGGAACGTTGAGCGCCTGGCATGCGTCAATGATTTGTAGGCGCCGGACACCCGTGTCCGTACGCTCGCGATCAAATCGTTCGATAACCAATACCGGAGCAGGTAATCGCAGTATCGTCACGGGCGCCGCGCGTAGACCTAGGCGGCCCGCCAAGCACATACAATAGTGCTCGTTGGCAACCAACAGAGGCAGTCTATTCTCTGCAGTTTCTGGTTTCAGAATGTGCGTCGAAGCAAGTTGGCCCTCAACGAGAAACATCTGTTCGCCATCCAGATACACCGCGAGCTTGTCCTGGTAGCCCGCGATCGACATCCGCACTCGCCCGTCCCAAACTGAAAATGGGAGCTGCTCGCGCTCAGCGATGCGCATGGCCAGCTCCTGGCGCGTGATCTCCCTGCGCGTTGTCCCGGCCTCGTTTGGAGCTTCCGCCTCCGCAGTGAATGACAGCGCCCCTGTGGTCTCTCGACCCAGTTCGCGAATCAGCCCGTAGAGGTTGTTCTTTGAAACCTTGTGCGTGGTCGCGACCACATCCAGGGCTCTGCCCTCGGGCAGCAAGTTATCCAGGAACCGCCTTAAGGTCCCCGAAGGCGGAGGATCAGCGAACATCGTGATGTGCGGCGAGATGGAATAGGCGTGTGGCCTCGCGCACCAGCTTGCGTCGTATTCGAAGGAGAACCTCTCATCGAGGGACTCATATCCCAAGGTACCCACTCGAGCGCCGCCATCATAAACAGAGAGCGTGTGGCTGCTCACGGTTCGCTCCACATTTCCGCCGAAAGAATCGACGTCAAGTGCTCCTTCTCGACGACCAGCAGAGTGAGCCCGAGTCGATCAAGCACCTGGATGAGCTTGTCTGCACCCACGGCAGCGCTGCCGGTTTCGAGGCGAGAGAGCGATCCGACGGAAACGCCGCACAGTGCGGCGGCGTCATCAATCCGGAGGCCGTTGGCCTTTCGTCGCTGGCGAATCAGCCCCCCTAGCTGTACCAACGAACCCACCTGTCTTTCTAATATATGGAAATTCGCCATATACCAAACCCTCTAGAGCAATAGTTTCTAATATTCGGAAACTACAGCTTATTTGGTTAACATTTCAAGATAATTTCCACATGTTAGAAATACACCTCACGGATCGGCACCTGCCTGCATTGCCGATTTCAGGCGTACTCAGGTGGGTCTACCTGAGCCCTCCCGTGTGATAACCTATTGGCAGACAGAGTAATTTTGTCACCTCGAAGGGGTGTGCGCGGGCGTTCGGGACCCTATTCCAGGGGTTGCCAGCTTGCGGGCAGTCTTAGCGTACGTAAAAGTCCGTTTCTTGAGGTCACCCCTCTTTGGCAGAGCTTTTGGACGTGGCGGCTTTGTCCTCGCGTATCGACGCAGCTGTGCCATATGGTCTGCGCGCACTTTCTCGATCGGAATGCCGGGACGTGGATCGTCAATCGCGTCCTGAATCATTGCCTGCAGCAATTGCTTGCGCACAATCGGATGACGGTCGAGCTCCTGCAGGTCCTGGAACGCAACAAATGCTGCCTCCGCAGGATCGTGGAACATGCCGGCCTGGATCTTCTGACGAAGCCATTTCGCGAGGGACTCCGGCAGGAAGACCTCAAAAGTCATGCCACGCGCGCGGATGTGCGCCTGGATTCGTTTCTGCTCAGCGCGGGTGAACTTGCTGTCGCCCGTTGATGCGTCAGCGCGGACCCGTCGCGGAGGATTGCGTGTTCTGGCCATCGGCCGAACCTTAAGCGAACGACACCGATACGGCACCCTGCCCTTTCCGCTTCGGAGCCGCACGAACGACAATATCGATGTCGCGCCCTAGGAGTGTCAGGCAGTCCATCAATTTTCGCTCCGAGAAGCCGCGAAACTGGCCGTGCAGCATCTTGGACAACTTCGGCTGCGGAATGCCCAGCAACGCCGCCGCTTTCGTCTGGGTATAGCCAAGTTCCGCCAGAATCTCCGCGATCTTCGTGACGAGTTTCGCCTTGACGAGCATTGCGTCGGCAGTTTTGTACCCGAGGTCGGCGTATACGTTCGTCGTGCCGCGTTCGTGGCTGGCCGTTCTGCCTGGTTGGCTCTTCATGACCTTCTCGCTTTCATGAGTTCGGTAGCCTTCTGCAATCGCTTCTCGATCAAATCCATATCGGGCTTCGGGGTCTCGGTGCCCGACTTCGACTTCTTCTGGAAAACGTGCAAGACGATCACGGCGGCAGCAAAACGCACGGTGTACACCGCGCGGTAAGCATTGCCGGCTTGTGATTCGAGCACCTCCAACACGCCTGCGTCACCGAAACCTCGCATCACCTTGGTGTTGTCGTGACGCCTACCGGTCTGGGCCAATTACAGCGCGTAGCCAAAGACGTCGACGACGGCCGCAGGCAGCGAGGCGAGATCCTTTCGGCTGTTGCCCATCCATAGCAGTGGCTTTGGTGGCGGTTCTTTAGGCTTCATAATATACCCATATGGGTCTAATTAGCAATCGTGAACATTCGCCCGGTATTGGCAAAGGACCGATCGAGGAACCGCAACTGCGCATGGGTGGTGCGATCGTCACAACGGCCGGCCGACCCTTCGACGGCGTCCGTTGCAGGAGCAGCAACCCACGTAGTTATAATGATAACGACATATCAAGATAACATGCTATCATCAGTCATGGCTGGCGAATCCTCGGTAATTTGCGTTTTCTCGAACAAGGGCGGCAGCGGCAAAACCACGATCGCTGTACATCTGGCGCTCGCCTGGTCGCAGCTCACGCCCACTGCCCTGCTCGACACCGACCCCCAGGGGACGGCCACGGAGTGGATGAAGCGCAGGCCGGCGGACCTCAGGAGCCCGGTCACCGTTGCCTGCCCCGGCCGCGAGGCCACCGAGCGGGCGCTGCGGCTCGCGCGCGAGGAGCGCTATCGATACGTGATCATCGACCTGCCGCCGCATGCGACCGCGCAGATTGCCTGGCTGCTGCAGGAGGCGGACCTCATCCTGGTGCCGACGCGGCCGACCGCCGCCGACCTCGTGACGCTCAAGCAGACGGTCGACCTGGTGCACGCCTCGAAGCGGCGGGCCGGGTTCATCCTGAATGCCTTCCGTCCGCAGTTGGTCGAAGCGCGCGAGATCTCCCCGATCCTGGCCGAGTACGGCATGCCGATCATCGGGGTTCTCGGCGACCGGATCGCCTATTCCCGTGGGCTGCCGGCCGGGCTCGGCGGCCACGAGGTCGGGGACCCGAACGCCGACGAGGAAGTCATGAAACTGGCCAAGCGAGTCATCAAGGCAAGGAACGAGCTATGAAACGCGTGTCCCTGGCGAACCTGGCTGTAAACGCCCCGCCGCTGCCGCAGGCGCCGGCGACCCGCGCCGAGCGCGATCGCAAGCCGCGGCGCGCGGCCGGGGAGGGTGCTGGAAAACAAGTTAGCAAGATAATAAGTCAGGAAGATAACGACTCCGGCACGCGGGTGCAGGTCGCGTTCCGCATGGACAAGGACGCCTACAAGGACGTGAAGCGGATGGCGCTCGACGAGGACACCACCGTCAACGAGCTCATGGTGCGGGCCATCAACGAACTGCGCGAACGGAAGGGGCTCAAGAAGCTCGCCAGCTGACTGAGGCAGGGGTGGCTTGCCGGCGAGCACTTCTGGTGACAAAATGTCACCAGCCGTAGGAGTCCCCCATGTCGACCGCAAGCTCACGTCGAAGCGCCCCGAAAGCCGCCGTTCCACTGCCGGCACGCGGCCGCGTGACGGCTCGCATCCCGAAGCATGTGCAGCAGCGGCTCGAGGAAGCGGCCGATCTGACCGGTGCCACGGTCAATCAGTTCATGGTGCAGGCGGCCGTCGAGAAGGCAGAAGCACTGCTGGAGCGTGAACGGGTCATCGTGCTTTCGAAACGCGATGCCAAGCGACTCTTGGAACTCATCGAGAATCCGCCGCCTCCGAACGCCAGGCTGAAGCGCGCTCTAGACAATCACCGGAGGCTAACGGGTGGAGATCCGGATCGAGCTTTTGAGTGGCCGCCACGAGCGCAAGACGTTTAATTGTGGCGAGCCGTCGCTCAACGACTGGCTGGTCAAGATGGCGCTGCAGCAGCAGCGCAAGAACTATGCGCGGACGCGTGTGGCGGTCGAAACCAAGGCTCCGAACCGGATCTTGGGGTATTCGGCGCTCGTTGTTCAGCAAATCGACACGCGCCATTTCCCGAGTGACCGGAGCCTGCCGAAGCGGCTGCCCTGCGTGCTCCTCGGGCGGCTCGCCGTCGATCGCAGCGCGCAGGGGCAAAAGATTGGTCACGTCCTCCTCATGGACGCCATCGAGAAGACCCGGACCATTACCGAAGCCGCCGGAGGGGTGGGGCTCGTCGCGGAGGCACTCAACGAACGGGCTGCGGATTTCTATCGCCGCTACGGATTCGAGCCGTTCCGCGACGACCCGCTGCGACTGTTCTGTGCGGTCACCTGGCCGTAGGCGGCCAAACTTGTTATATAGATATCTTGTTAGCTTGATAACTACTGAAAATACCCGGCCGCAGCTATCCAACGCGAAGCGGCAGATATTTCCGCAGGACATCCTCCAAAACATTCAGCGAGGCGATCGGCTTTACCAGATAGCCGTCCATGCCAGCATCCAGGCATCGTTGTCGAACCTCCGCGAAGGCGTCGGCAGTCAGACCAACGATAGGGCAGCGCGAGGCGCCAGTTTCAACCTCCCAACGGCGGATGCGCGCTGTCGCTTCATAGCCGTCCATCAGCGGCATGTGGATGTCCATCAGGATCAAGTTCATGGCGGTGCCCCGCAGGACCTCGCTGACACCCTGATTGCCGTCTTGCACAATGCAGGGGGCCACCCCAAACCTTCCCAGCAGCGCCTCGATCACCATGCGATTGATTTCATCGTCCTCGACGACGAGCACCCGTCCGAGGAATTGCGGCCATTCGCCACTGTGCGACGCCGGCGCTTCCTCTGGCACGTCCGGCGCCACCCCAGCATCTTTCTGCACCGCAACCTGCATCGCGACCCGGAACCAGAAGCGTGAGCCGACACCGGGCGTGCTTTCCATCCCCACCGCGCCCCCCAACAATTCAGCAAGCAACTTGACGATGGACAGGCCAAGCCCGGTGCCGCCGAACTTACGCGTGATGGATGCATCGCCCTGGGAAAATTCGCTAAACAAGCTCGCCTGCACGTCTCGGCCCACGCCAATCCCGGTATCAGAAACGGCAAACTCGATCTGCGCCTGATCCGCGTCGCGGGAAACCTCCCGCACCTCAATGCTGACGCTGCCTCGTTCAGTGAACTTGATGCCGTTACTGACGTAGTTGCTCAGCATCTGACGCAAGCGCTGCTCGTCGCCGAGGTAGCACGCGCTCGTGAGGCCGACACATTTGGCGGCAAGTTCCAGGCCCTTCTCACGCGCGGAAGCCGCGAATATAGACACGACCTCGCCCAGGAGGTGGTCTATCGCGAAGATCACCGACCCAAAGGTGAGCTGGCCCGCTTCGATCTTTGCAAGGTCCAGAATGTCGTCCAGCAGCGTGAGTAGCGCGACTCCCGAATCCAGAGCGGTGCGCGCGTATTTCAGGCGATCAGCCTCGGCCAGCGTGGGGGAGAGCAGCATATGCGCCATGCCAAGAATGCCGTTCATCGGCGTACGAATTTCGTGGCTCATGGTCGCCAGGAACCGGCTCTTGGCGGTGCTGGCGGCTTCAGCGGCATCCCTGGCCACCCTCAAATCTGCTTCGATCAGCTTGCGATCGGTGATGTCCAAACTGGATCCCATGTACTTCTGTAGCGTTCCTTTATCGTCATAAACGGGCATCGCTCGGTCATAGATGACCCGCACGCTGCCGTCCGGACGCACGATCCGGTGCTCCAACTCAAACACCGAGGCGTTCTTCATGGCTTTGCCGAAGGCTTCATCCAAGGCAACGGCATCATCCGGATGAATGTGATGTTTGAGCATCTCGTCATACGGGGGCGAGATCGCCTGCGGCGCGATTCCGTAGATCCTGCACTCCTCAGCCGACCAAAGCGTCTGCTGGGTCTCGACAAGATATTCCCAACTGCCGAGATGACCCAGGGCTTGGGCTTCCTCTAGAAAGGCCGTCTCCCGCTTCAGCGCCGCCTCCGCATGCTTGCGCTCGGTCAGGTCGCGCATGATGGTCGAAAGGAACGCCGGCTTTCCTGACTCGTCACGATGAACCAGAATGAGCTGATCGACGGGGATCTCATGCCCATCTCTGTGGTCCAACAGCGCCGTCTCTCCGCGCCAGGAACCGTGCTGCAGCACGCTCGCAACGCCATCATCCAGCACACGTCTTGCGGCCCACGCTGGATGCATATCCCTTATTTCCAGGGAGGTCACGTCGACATCGTCGGCAAGGCCGACGAGCCTCGCTCCCGCCCTATTGAGAAATGCCAGATGACCTTGCATGTCGGCGGTCGAGATGAAGTCGGTGGACCTCTCAATGATTTCCACCAGGCGGTGGCGCTCGCGCTCGGATCTTATGCGATCGGTGATGTCCTGGATGATCTTTACAAGGACACGTTCGCTCCCGCTCACGACTGCAGTCGCATGGACCTCGACATCACGCCACTCGCCTGTCGCCGTGCGATGCCGACAAGTGTAAAAGTCTAGGCCCTCGTTGAGCACCTTGTTGCTTTGCTCAACGACCGCAGCGCTATCGCCAACGCGGACGTCAGTCATGCTCATCCTGCAGATTTGCTCGCGAGAGTAGCCGTACATGCGAGCTGCTGAAGAATTTGCGTCGAGAATCCTGCCGCTCAATGGATCGACCTGAAGAATGGCCACGTGATTGCTCGAGATCAGCGTCCGATAGCGCTCTTCGCTCATTCGAAGCGCATGCAGCGCAGTTTGTACACCACTCGCAGTCACGCCTATTAGCGAACCGGAGGCGACGAAAAGCGCCAATGCAACGACGCCGTAGGAATCCAATTGGAACGACCAGGTCGGCGGGCTAAAGACATACCAGCACGCAAGCGATGACAAAACAATCGTCATCACACCTGGGCCGGGCCCGCAAACAAAGAACGCCGTCGCAACGGCGGCATAGAAAGTGATGTACGGGTAGCCCGCGTCAATCGGCAGCAGGACAAACCGCAATGCGAGCGCGATGCCAAAGATGGCCGCGGCAACCGCAAACCGGACTTGCCGCGGAGAATCCAGGACGGTCGGCAGCAGCAGAGATGGCTGATCGAACTTCATTGATTGCCCCTAGGCCGATAAAGGGAGCGCTGAAGAGCCCGTCATGACAGAAAGCGGCGGCAAAGGTTTTGGGGCGGGCGCAGCGCGCCGCGATTCGGCGTAGCTCACGCCTTCCTTGGGCTCGACCACCCGCAGGTGCGTGTAGCGCCTGATCAGGTCGGTGAGGATGCTGGGGTGTTGTGGCAGCCGCAGCTGTAGCACCACGAGCGCGATGCCGGGCTTGCCGTTGCCGGACGGGCCTGAGTAGAACGCCTCGAAGGGCTGCAGGCCACCGGCCAAAGCGCCGCCTGCGATCGGGAGACCCGATTCCACCACGGCGAGCGATTCCTCAGCCGATCTCGTCCCGGGGGAGCTGGCTGCAGAAGAAACTGCTTTGCAGCTGTTTGCCGGGCGGCGACCGTTCCTACGGCTTCCGCGAATCATCTGGAACTCCGGCGGCGTCTGCCTGGAACCGCAGCAGCGGTGCTTCGCCGTCGCGATCGTGCGGCGGCTATGGATGTCCTACCAAGTGTCAGATGCTGATCCCAACTTTTAGAGAATAGACTAGGGCATGTACGTAGTGAACCTGTGGTAAATCCGCGCCACTACACGAATTGCTTGCAGGTGCATTCAGGCGGGCCTAACTGCACCCTGATTTTTTAACCTCCTGATTGGTATAGAATTTTTTCGCCTGATGGTCGCTCTAGGGCATTCGGAACGTATCCACCGGCGGTTCAAATCCTGTCACCCCGACCGTTTAGGGCAAGCCTTGTTACTAGCCGATGGCGCCAATTGGCCCACGCTGGCGCTAACCGCCACCCGGCCGCAAACCCAGCCTGACTGATCTATAGGCCGTCATTGCCCCCTCGCCGGAAAAGCATGTCACCCATTTACCGCTTAAATCGCTATAAAACTGCGGCCTCCACGTAACGGGTGACCGCAGCTTGCCCCTGCCTTATCCGAGGCATAGATCATGGGTTGCCCGAATCGTTTAAATCCTCAAAGGGGACGCGTCATGAAGACCAGCCCTAGGTTAGCGAGCGTCATATTCCTCGTCGGTGCATTCCTGATGACCGTTGCCGTCCTGTCGGCGATGGGCACACTAGGCTGGGGGCTGACCGGCCTGCTGCAGTAGCCCGACTCGCCTACTAGACCCAGTTGCGCGCCTCCCCTGGGCGCGGACGCTTCTGTACGCGTCACAGCGACAGACTAAAATGTCGCCATGCCCACCTACGACTATGTTTGCCCCGCAAACGGCGAGGTGCTCGAGGTTGAGCACAAGCTCGCCGAGAAGCTCACCACCTGGGGTGAGCTCTGTCAGCGCGCCGGCCGGGAGCCGGGCGCCACGCCGCGCGCGACCCCGATCACTCGGCTGATCACTGGCGGCCACGTGCTGCGCGCAGGCGCACTCGGCAGTCAGCAAGAGCGGCCCTGCGATACAAACCCCTGCGCCGCGCGGGCCTGCGGCGGCGGAGCCTGCGGCTTCTAGGGGCGGATTTATAGGGGCGATTTACGCCCTCGACCCGCCGCGTCCGTCACCGACCCGGGCCCGGTGGCAGTTCTGTGTAACCGCGCGGGCTGGCAGCCGCTACCATGTCGCTCCTGTTGCCGCCCCCGGATCGCTTTTGCAATGAGTTCCACGACCGCCCCCTCACCGGCCGCGACGACCCGCCATCCCCTAGACGTACGCGCGATCGCCCTGATGATCGGCATCTGCATGATCTGGGGCGCGCAGCAGGTCGTGATGAAGTCCGTTGCCGGCGACGTCGCCCCGACGATGCAGCTGGCGATCCGCTTCGCCTGCTCGACGCTCTTTTTCGGCACGCTCGTGCTGCGCCGCGAAGGCCTGCGCGCGTTCACCGACAGCACCCTGCCAAGCGGGCTGCTGCTGGGCCTGTGCTTCGCGGTCGAATTCATTTTCGTCGGCGAAGCACTGGTCCATACGACTGCAGCACATACCGTCGTTTTCCTCTACTCAGCGCCAATTTTTACAGCGCTGGGCCTGCAGGTGGTCCCTGAGGAGCGACTGAGTCGTGGCCAGTGGCTGGGCATCGCGCTGGCGTTCATCGGCATCGCCGTCGCCTTCCTCGGGTACAGCGCACGGCCCGTCGCTGAACTGATCACCGGCGACCTGCTGGCGCTTTGCGCAGGTGCCGTCTGGGGGCTGAGCAACGTCGTGCTGCGGCGGACCCGTGTCAGCACAGCCTCCACAGCGAAGATCGTCCTCTATCAGGTGGCGACCGCGTCGCTGGTGCTGTTCAGTTTCTCGTACGCGAATGGCGAAGCCGCCGTCGCACCGACCGGGCGCGCGATACTCGCGCTCGTCTTCCAGACACTGGTGATCGCGATTGCGACCTACCAGCTTTGGTTCTGGATGCTGAGCCACTATCTGACCTCGCGCCTGATGCTGCTCTCGCTGCTGACGCCGCTGTTCGGGGTTGCCGCAGGCGTCGTCCTGCTTGGCGAACCGCTCGAAGCACGCTTCCTGGTCGGCTCGCTGCTGGTGCTTGGCGGCATCCTCGTCGTCAACGTCCGCCAGATCTTCAACCGCTCGAACTAACCGGCCCTCAACGCCGGCTTCACGGACGCCCCATGACCGACAAGACCCGCCCAACTGCTGAGTTCGATACCGAGGCCGTCTGGGCCGCCGAGGAGGGACCGTTCCCGTATGGTGCCGCCACGATGCCGATCGTGAACTCGGCCACCTTCGCCTACCCCGACCTCGACAGCTGGCAGGCCGTTGCCCTACACCAGCGAGAAGGCCATATCTACTCGCGCAACAGCAACCCGACGCTCGCGGTTCTGGAAGCGAAGATCGCGCGACTCGACGGCGCCGAGGCCGGTGCTGGATTCGCCACTGGCATGGCGGCAATCAGCTCGACGTTGTTCGCGCTGCTCTCGCCGGGGGATCGCGTGGTCAGCATCAAGGACTCCTACGGCGGCACGAACGTGCTGTTCGAGGAGTTCCTGCCGCGGTTCGGCATCCAGGCAACGCTTTGCAACACCAGCGACTTTGCACAGCTGGAGCGCGAAATCGCGCTCGGCTGCAAGCTGCTGTACCTGGAGACTCCCACCAATCCGACGCTCAAGGTCGTCGACATCGAGCGACTCAGCGCCATCGCGCACCACCACGGCGCGGTTGTCGTGACAGACAACACGTTTGCCACGCCGTACAACCAGCTGCCCGCAGCGCTCGGCAGCGACCTGGTTCTGTACAGTGCAACGAAGTTCCTCGGCGGCCACTCGGACGTCATGGGTGGCCTCGTTACCGGTAGCGCCGAACTGGTGCAGCGCGTCCACCATTTCCGCGAGATCGCCGGCGCCACGCTGCACGCGGATGCCGCCTATGCAATCCTGCGCGGCATGAAGACGCTGGGCCTGCGCATGGCCAGACACAACCAGAGCGCCCAGACGATCGCCGAGCACCTGCGAAGGCATCCGAAAGTAGTCGCCGTCTACTATCCGGGACTCGACACGCATCCGGGCCACGCGATTGCGGCAAGACAGATGCGTGGGTTCGGTGGCGTACTGTCGTTCGTGCCGCGCGGCGGCGCGCTGAAACTTCGCACCGTACTCAACGCCCTGCAACTGGCGCAGCGCGCAGCACATCTGGGCGGCGTCGCAACGACCGCCGGGCCACCCGCCGTCACCAGTCACGTGGAACTCACGGCAGAAGAGCGGGCCCGCGCCGGCATTCCCGAGACGCTGATTCGCTACTCCGTGGGTATCGAAGACGCTACCGACCTGATCGCCGATCTCGACCAGGCGCTGGCACGAATCTAGCGCCTGCCGTACGCACGACGTGCCGAAGGTCCGGGCAATCCCTAAACGTGTCGCCAGGGAAGCGGCGCGGACGGCCAACCACAGGTCGCTCCCGGCACCGGACCAGACGCGCCGCTGTGCTAGATTCCGTGCGGATTTTGGCAGGGCGTGGCCACGTGAGCGCCGCAGCCTATTGCCCCTCCCTCACGGAACTGACGACAGACAATGTACCAAGCCGCTGAACTTTCCTCCGGCACGGCCTCGCCCACCGACGCCGCCGGCTTATGGCTGGGTCTGGATACCGGCGGCACGTTCACCGACGCGGTCCTGCTGGACGCAGAACGCAAGGTCGTGGCGACCGCCAAGTCACTGACTACGCACTGGGACCTGTCCATTGGCATTGCCGGCGCGATCCACGCGGTCCTGGCCGCGCGGCCGGCTGCCGATACGCGCGCGCTGATCCGGCTCGTTTCAGTTTCGACGACGCTGGCAACGAACTCAGTCGTCGAAAACCGCTTCAGCCCGATCTGCACGCTGGTCGTCGGCTTTGACGACGCAATGGTCGAGCGCTCGGGCCTGCAGCGCGATGGCACCAGCCTGCTGGTGCAGGTCCGCGGCGGCCACGACGCCACCGGCGAGGAACTGGCGCCACTGGACGAGGCCGCTGTACTGGACGCGGTGCGTTCATGTGAGGCACGGGTAGACGCGTTCGCCGTAGCGGCGCGCTTTTCGGTGCGCAACCCCGCCCACGAGCTGCGCATCCGGCAGCTGATCCGCTCCGCCTCGCGCAAGTCCGTCACCTGCGCGCACGAGCTCAGCTCCAAGCTCGATGCTCCCCGGCGTGCCCTGACCGCCGCGCTCAACGCCCGCCTCACCTCACAGATCCGGCACCTGATCGAGGCTCTGGGCAAGGTGCTGGAGGCCGAATCGATCTCCGCGCCGCTGATGATCGTCAAGGGCGACGGCTCGCTGATGCGGGCGGACGTGGCGCTCGAGTATCCGGTGGAGACCATCCTGTCGGGCCCCGCAGCAAGCGTGGTGGGCGCAGGCTTTCTGACCGGACTTGCCGACTTCGCAGTGTCCGACATGGGTGGCACGACGACCGACGTGGCCATCGTCAGCAACGGCCGCCCACTGATCAACGATCAGGGCGCACTGATCGGCGGCTGGCGAACCATGGTGCAGGCCGTTGACGTGCGCACCACGGGGCTCGGCGGCGACAGCGAGGTGGATTTCGACCGCGATACGAAGCTGCGCGTCGGCCCGCGCAAGGCGATGCCGCTGAGCTTGCTGGCTCACCACGCGCCAGCGATCCTCGCCGACCTGCGCACACTCGCGGTGCAGGACCGTCTGCCGGACTTTCCCACGCAGTACGCGTTCCGCAACCCCGACCGCACTACCCCTGAGCACCTCGATGGCCTCGAGCGTCGCGCTTGGGACGCGCTGGCTACCGAACCGCGCCGCGTATCCAACGTCGTACGCAATATTCCGGGGCTGCAGGCGCTGCGCCGCCTCGCCGACGCCCGACTGGTCACCATCGCCGCCTTCACCCCCAGTGACGCGATGCACATACTCGGCAGGCAGCACGGCTGGAATGCCGAGGCCGCCGAACTTGGCGCACGCATCCTCGCCACCTACGAACGCAACGCCCGCAGCCGCGAGCGTTCGGCCTCGCCGACGGAGATCGCCGAGCGGACGGCAGAACATGTGATCCGCGAGTCGGCCCGCATCATCCTGACCACCGCACTGGCACACGATCCGGTGATCGAGCCAAAGGCCGGCCGCTACGGCATCCTCGGCGACCAGTTGGTTGAGGACACCATCGCCGGGCGGCGCTTCTCGGGCCTCGTCGACGCAAGGCTCGCACTCGGCACGCCCATCGTCGCGATCGGCGCGCCGGTCGGCGCCTACTATCCGGAAGTCGCACGCCGACTCGGCGCCCCGTTATCCGTGCCAGAGCACGCCGCCGTCTGCAATGCGGTCGGCGCGGTCGCAGGCGTCGTCTCACAAACCGTCGACATCGTCGTCAACCAGCCGACCTTCAAGGTGTTCCGCGTGCACGACCCTGCCGGCAGCTGCGACTACGCCGAGGCCGATGAGGCGCTCGCTCACGCCCGCAGGGTATCGGCTGAACTCGCGCTCGCCGCCGCGATCCGCGCTGGGGCCGGCGACCCGCATGTCGAGACCGTCGTCACCCAGCAGCTAGCCCACATGGGCAGTGCCGACTACCTCGCCGAGGCGCTGGTGCGCTCCACCGCGACCGGGCGGCCACTCGCCGGCGCTGCCCGCAACGGCTAAGCGCGCGCTACAGTGTTGTCACCGCGCACAGGCGACGGAGGCGGACATGACAGGCCAATCGCCGGCGATTGATCGGGACTGCATGCGTCTCGGCGCCGGGCGGGGCGCCATTGCTGCACCCGGCGCCACGGAGCGCCGCCATGGGTAGCAGCGCATGGCTGACGCTGGCGGCGCTTGCGGTCGCCGTCGCGGCCTGGCTGCTCGCCACCTCGCCTCAGGCGGCAGGCGTCTGGCTGGCGCTGGAGCGGCGCCGCGCCGGCCTGCGACTGCGCATGGCGCAGATTCCGGGCTTCACGCTGCCGTACCTTGAGGGAGGCCGTGGCGAGCCGCTGCTGCTCGTGCACGGCTTCGGCGCCGACAAGGACAACTTCACCCGCATCGCGCCCTTTCTGACGCAACGCTTTCGCGTGATAGCGCTGGACCTGCCGGGCTTCGGTGCGGCGACGCGCGACCCAGCGGCCCGCTACGACATTGCCTCCCAAGTCGAGCGGCTGCGCTGCTTCATCGCAGAACTCGGCCTGACGCGCTTCCATCTGGGCGGCAACTCGATGGGCGGCTTCATCGCCGCACAGTACGCCGCAACCTATCCAGCGCACGTCCAGACGCTGTGGCTACTCGATGCAGCCGGCTGCGAGGGCGCATACGACACATCAGTGATCCAGCGCTATGCCACAGAGGGGCAGACCGCCCTGCTGGTACGAACGCTGGATGAGTTCGACGCACTGCTCGCAACCGCGACCGAACGGCCACTCTGGCTGCCACCGGCACTCAGGCGTTCGCTGGCGCTACGCGCCATCCGCGACCAGCCGCTGCACGAACGCATCTTTCAGGAAATAGGCACTCAATCCCCGCCGCTGGACCGACTCTGCCCGGCAATCACGGCGCCGACACTGATCGTCTGGGGCCGGCAGGACAGGATCCTCAATCCCGGTGTAGCGGCACACATGCAGGCATTGTTCCCACACAGTCGCTGCGTGCTGCTCGAGGGGATCGGCCACATGCCGATGGTCGAGTGTCCGCGCCGCGTCGCGGCGGACTATATTGCGTTTGTGGATAGTGAAGGGCGCGCCGAAAGGCGAGCCTAACGCACTGCCAGCCCCTCCTCGACCGTCACGAAACGAAAGCCCAGATCGACTAGCCCATCCACAATGCGCGGCAACGCTTCGGCCGTATGCCAGCCGCGACCGTTGATGTGAAAGATCAGGATGTCGCCGGCGCGCGTGCGCCGCAGCGTTTGTGCCACGAGCATGTCAGCGTCGATGCTGCGCGCCGGATCGCCCTCCGGCCAGCGCCAGTGAACGACGCGGTAGCCCATCGCCTCGACCAGCGCGACAGTACGCTCATCGGCGCTGCCCCCTGGAAAGCGGAATAGAGTCGGGCGGCGTCCAACGACCCGTTCCAGTTCATCGGCGGCCTCAGCCACCTCTGAACGGACCTGCTCGTCGGTTAGCGTACGCATGTCGCGCGGATGCGACCAGGAGTGGTTCTGGATCGATACCCCCGGACGCGCGGCCAGCGCACGCACCTCGTTCGCATGATCGCGTGCAAAGCGCCCGCCCATGAAGATCGTGAACGGCACGCCGCGCGCGACCAGAAAATCGGTAATGGCACGATCCAGACGCGTGGGCTGCGTCGCCTGGCAGGCATCGAAGGTCAGCGCCACCACCCGCTCCGGACCAGGCAGGCGGGTGACGATGCCGACCGGCACCGAGCTATCTGAGGCCTGCGCGCCACACGCAAACGTGAGCAGCAGCGCCGCTTGGGCCCACTTCACCTTGCCCGCCACTCGCTCCGCAGGATCGACATGATCAGCCGATCGGAGCGACTCCCATCCGGCATCTGGTACGCCTGCCGCAGCAGGCCATCCTCGCGCATTCCGACGCTGCGGTAGACATGCTGTGCACGCCCGTTGTGGGTGAACACATCAAGCCAGAGCCGATAACTCGAGGTATGAGTGAACACCCAGTCGAACACTGCGAGCAACAGCGGCTGTCCGAAACCGGCGCCCGGCGTCGTGACTGCGATGCGCTTGATCTTCGTACCCTCATGGCGGTCCGCCAAGGGTTGCAGGATGACAAAGCCCTGCAGCTCTCCACCGCTTGGCGAGGCGACCAGGTAGCGGGTGTCGGCATGCGCCAGGCAAGCGACATGCTCCTCGTGGCTCCACTGGCCGGTCAGCAGTTCGTAGCCAGGAAGACGCTCGGTGGCGTAGATAAAGCCAAGATCATCGGATGTCGCCTGCCGCAGGTGTATACCCGGGCGAGCCTCCTGCGGCGCCATAGGACTAGATCCCCGCCTTGCCCAGCACGTCGGCAACCTGGCGCAATGCCGCAGCCAGCGCCGGATGATCGGCCTCAAAGCCAACCGCCAGTTCCTCGAGTCCACCGGGCGTCGCCTGCGTGCCTACACCCAGCTTCTCGATGTCGGCGACGACCACGCTGAGCAGCCTGCGCGCATCGGCATCCACGACCGGGGTGCGAGCCAGCTCCTCGTGCAATCGGCCAAGCAGTGCGTTGAGTTCTTGCGACATCTTTGAGACTCCAGCAGGTCGGCGGGGAATAGCCCGGTCAATGTGTTCGCCGCGCGCCCGCGCGGCCATCACCTTAAAGAACAGCGAATTTCAGCGACGACTCACTCCAGCGCGGCGCCGCTTTCATCGCCGGCAGCACCTCGTCCGGGCGGTCGACGACCGTCCACATGTCGCGGTGCTTAGGCGCCATGAACTTCTCGTCGACTGCCGCATTGAGCAGCGCGAGCAGCGGCGCGTAGTAATCGCGGACATTCACGATGATGATCGGGCCGAGGTACAGCCCCAGACGCTTTAGCGAAATCGCCTCCAGCAGCTCCTCGAACGTACCGCAGCCGCCCGGCAGCGCCACGACAGCATCGCTATGAGTCAGCATGCGATGCTTGCGCATGCGCATATCGTCGACGATGTGCAGCTCGGACAGACTCGCATGCTCTATCTCAAGCTGCTGCAGGAAGCGCGGCAGCACCCCGACAACCCGGCCACCCTTCGACAGGGCGCCATTGGCGAGTGCTCCCATCGAACCGTTGCGACTGCCGCCATAGACGATCGTGCAGCCCGCGGCGGCGAGCGACTCGCCCAGAAGACTGGCGGCCTCGTGATACACAGGGTCGCAACTGCCGCTCGACGCGCAGTAGACACACACCGTCCAGCCGCTCTGCTGTTCCATCCGACACCGCCAGGCACTCTGATCGGTCCATTCTAGCCATTGGCGGCCCCGGCCGATCGCGCATAATCCACCCATGTCGATCGCCGACTTCGTGCACGACGCGCTGCACCCGCTCCGGGGCCCTCCCGCATGGCTGGTGCTGGTCGTGACCCCGCTGACCCTGCTGGGACAGTGGGCCGGCATGGCCGGCGTGCCGCTGCTCGCGGTGCTCGGCGGCTGGGTATGGACCTATACCTTCCTAATGGCGGAAACGACGGCCCACGGCCTGCCGCCGCCGGTGCTGTCGATTGAACGCACCAACCCCTGGCATGAGCCACGGGCTCTGGTCCCGCTGCTGGTGGCGCTGTGCGTCGGCTGGGGCGCTGCAACATTTTTTAGCCACGGCAACTCCCCCGCCGGAGTCGCGCTCGCGACCGCTGCACTGCTGCTGACGCCGGCGAGTCTGGCGGTGCTGGCCATTGAGGACGGGCTGGTGCGCGCCTTCTGGCCGCCCGCCCTGCTGCGCGTGGCGATCGGCCTGGGCGGCCGTTACCCGGCGATCGTCGCGCTGGGCGCCTCCTATGTGACGGTCTTGGCCCTGCTCGCGCCACGGCTGCCGGCGATACTGCTGATCGCACTCGCTCAGTTCGCACTGTTTTCCTTCGCCGCGCTGCTGGGAAAATCGCTGTACCGCCGCCGCGACACGCTCGCCCTGGACGCGTGGCATTCACCGGAGCGCGAAGAGCGGCAGGCCACCGCTGCGGCGGACCGGGCCGCGGAGGCAGTCGCGACCGAGATCTATGGCCTGCTGCGCGTCGGCCGCGATCTGTCTGCCGCCGCACACGCGGATGCGTGGCTCTCGGCGGTAGGCCGCAGCCCCAGCGCCTGCCGCTGGCTGCGCGATCGGGCCCTGCTCTGGAATGAACCAGGACTCGCCGATCATCTGGACGGTGTGCTGGTCTCGCGCCTGATCGAACTGGGCCGGCGCGGCGAGGCGATCGGTACGCTGGAGAGCTGCTGGAATCGCGGCGGAACGCTGCCAACGCTGACGGAACTGGATGCCGAGGCACTACTGGCGGCCGCCGTCCGCAGCGGCCACGACGCAACAGTGGCGCGTCTGCACATGGCGAGGTCGCGTACAGCCAAGCCGTAAGCGCCGGACGATTGCGGCGTCGCTGCGTCCGGGTCAGACTCAAGCGATGACACTCAGCGTCCTGGATATCTTCAAGATCGGCATCGGCCCGTCGAGTTCCCACACGATGGGACCGATGAACGCTGCACGCCGCTTCGTGCTCGATCTGGTCGAAAAAGGTCTGCTGGAGGCAACCACCCAGGTTGGCGTGCAACTGTACGGCTCACTCGCGCTCACCGGGCGAGGGCACTGCACGGATCTGGCCATCCTGCTGGGACTCGAGGGGCACTCTCCGGAAGGACTGGACCCGGCACTCGTCGGACCGGTACTGGAGCGCATCCGTAACAGCCACCGCCTGAACCTCGCTGGCACCAAAGAGATCGCGTTCGACGAACCGATGGATCTGCTTTGGCATCGCGAGCAGACGCTGCCGGGTCACTCGAACGGCATGCGCTTCACGGCACTGGCCGCCGACGGCACGTCGCTGTGCAAGGAAGAGTACTACTCCACGGGTGGCGGCTTCGTCGCGCGCGCTGATGAGCTCAATGCTCATGCAGCCGCCGGCACGAAAGTTGTGGTGCCCTTCCCGTTCGACTCGGCTGGCGAACTGCTAGACCGGGCCCGTGGCGCCGGTCTTGAACTGTATGAGCTGGTCATGGCCAACGAGGATGCGTATCGAGAGCGCGCCCAGACGCGTGCCGCATTGCTGAAGCTATGGGCGGTCATGCAAGCCTGCATCGAGCGCGGCTTCGAGGCGCAAGGCCTGCTGCCGGGCGTTCTCAAGGTGCGCAGGCGCGCGCCAAAGCTCTACCGCCAACTGACCGAGACCGCGGTTGCCTCGCCAATGCACGCGATGGATTGGGTCAATGCGTTTGCTCTGGCCGTCAACGAAGAAAACGCCGCCGGCGGTCGCATCGTGACAGCGCCAACCAATGGCGCCGCCGGCATCGTCCCTGCTGTGCTTACCTATTACAGACGCTTCGAGCCCGGCGCGACGGACGACGGCGTGCTGCGCTTCCTGCTGGTAGGAGGCGCCATCGGCATGCTTTACAAGAAGAACGCCTCGATATCCGGCGCCGAAATGGGCTGCCAAGGCGAGGTCGGCGTTGCCTGTTCAATGGCCGCCGGCGGCCTTGTCGCAGCACTGCAAGGCACCAATACGCAGATCGAAAACGCCGCCGAGATCGGCATGGAGCACAACCTCGGCCTGACCTGCGATCCGATCGCCGGCCTGGTGCAGATTCCATGCATCGAGCGCAATGCGATGGGCGCGGTCAAGGCGATCAATGCTGCCAGGCTCGCAATGCGCGGCGACGGCACCCACAAGGTCACGCTTGACCAGGTGATCGCGACGATGCGCCAGACCGGCGAAGACATGTCGTCGATCTATAAAGAGACCTCGCAGGGCGGACTCGCGGTCAACGTCCCGGAGTGCTAGACGGACGCCCAGCGCCGAGTCAGCCGGTGGCCTGCAGTCCCTGAGCGATCCCGCCTATCGCGGCGACCAGCGCCGCCTGAAGGTCCAGGTCCTGACGATCCGTGGCGCGCCAGCGTCGCAGCAGATCGATCTGCATCAGATGCATCGGATCGACGTAGGGATTGCGCAGCTTCATGGCCCGCTGGATCCCCGGTTCGCCGTCGAGCAGCCGCCGTTCGCCACGCAGCTTGAGCACCCAGGCCTGTGTTCGTTCGTATTCCTCGCGAATAGTGTCGAACAGGTAGCGCCGCTCCGGCGCTGCAAGCTCCGCGTACCACGACGCGATCTTCATGTCGGCAACCGCCAGCGCAAATTCGACTTCGTCCATGATCGAACCGAATAACGGCCAGTGCGCGACCATTCGCTCGAGCACCTCCAGGCCATATTCGGCAGCCGCGGCGTCCAGGCCACTGCCGATGCCGTACCAGCCCGGCAGCAGGTGGCGGGACTGGCTCCAGGCGAAGCCCCACGGCACAGAGCGCACCGCCTCAACCCCGCCCCGCCCGGGCCGTGAGGCCGGACGCGAGCCGATCTGCATGCGCTCGATCACGTCGATAGGCGTGACCTCACGAAAGTACTCGTAGAACGAAGCATCGTCGTGAACGAGTCGACGGTACGCGGCCATGCTGTGGCGGGCCAAAGCATCCAGCGTCGCCGTGAAAACCGGTTCCTGCGTGTCCGACACCGACTGGACGGCCAGCGTCTGACTGGCAGCCCCCAGCGCCTGCTCGAGGCTGCGCAGCGCAATCTGTTGCAAGGCGTAACTCTGATTGATCGCCTCGCCCTGCTCGGTCACCCGCAAGATGCCCGCAAAGCTACCCGGTGGCGCACTACGCACCAGCGTCGCAATGCGGTTGGTTCCGCGGCTGGTATTGCTGCCGCGGCCATGGAACGTAGTCAGCACGACACCCGCGTCGCGGCCCGCCTGGGCAAGCGCAGCCTGCGCACGATAAAGCGCCCAGCGCGAGGCGAAGAAGCCGCTGCCCTTGTTGCTGTCGCCGTAACCGATCATCACCGCCTGACGGTCGCCACGCGCCTTCACGTGACGACGATAGATCGGTTCGGCCAGCAGCGCGTTCAGAATCGCGCCGCAATCATCCAGCGCAGTAACCGACTCAAATAGCGGCGCGACGTCAAGCGGCACTTCGCCAATGCGTTTGTCCACGACCTCAGCCCAACGCGCGAGCAAGAGCACCGCGAGCACGTCGTCCGGGCCAGTAGCGCCGCTGACGACGTAGTCGCCGATCGCATCGCGACCGCCGCGGTGGCGCGAGTGGGCCAACTGCTCGAACACCGCAAGAGTGCGACGGCCAAGCGCGTCTAGCGGTTGAGACGGACCCTCGTCACGCTCCAGCGCCAATCGGATGCGCTCAAGCCGCTCGGCCGCCGGGCGGGCAGCGAAATCCGGATCACCGAAGCCCTGGCCCACCACCGCGCGATGCACCTCGGCATGCTGGCGCACATCGAGTGTCGCCAGATGGAAGCCAAAGGTATCGATGCGCCGCAACAGGCGCTCAACGTGGAACAGGCCTGCACGGACACCCTTGTGTGCCGCCAGGCTCGCTGCCATCAGTTGCACGTCAGCCGCGAACTGAGCCGGGTTCTCGTAGTGGTTCGGGCGCCCGTCATAGGTGTTGCGCAGCCGTGCCGCCAGCAACCCACAGAACTGCCGGTAGGGCATCCGGTCGTGTCGTGCCGGTGCGCTCTCGTGGGCCGCCGGCAGCAGCGCCGCATACTCATCCAGCCGCGACTGCAGCGCCTTGGACACCGGTACACGGCTGGCGCTCTGCGACAGTCGCTCACCCAGGCGCTGCACCTCGATGTAATAGGCGTTGACGATAACCAACTGCTGCCGATGCAGCGTCTCGCGAATCGTCTTGGCGTGCACATCTGGCGCACCATCCATGTCGCCGCCGACCCACGAGCCGAAGCGCAGCAGCCGTGGCAGCTCACGCGGCTCGATCGCCACCTGAAAAGTATTGCTCACGGCTGCGGCGAGCTCTTCGTAGAAGCCCGGCACGACGCGATAGAGCACCTCGGCGAGAAAGAACAGCACGTGCTCACGCTCGTCGGCAACCGTGAGGCGCTCGCGCGGATGCTCCTCGGTCTGCCAGCCGGAAGTCAGCTCGGTTCGGATCTGCTCCCAGCTCGCGCGTCGCTCCGACGGCGTCATCGACGGGTCGAGCCGGTCCAGCAGCAACTCCGCGACCCGTTGCTGCTTGCGCAGAATGGTGCGACGGGTTGACTCGGTCGGGTGGCCGGTAAACACCGGATAGACACAGATGCTGGCCAGCAGAGCCTTCACGTCCTCGAGCGTCCGTCCCTCGCGCGCGAGTCGCAGCAGCGCGTCACCCAGGCCGCCCGGCTGTGGCTGGGCCGAGTTGTTCAGGTACTCACGGCGTCGCCGGATGCGGTGCACCTTTTCGGCAAGGTTGACCACCTGGAACCAGGTGGAGAACGCTCGCACCAGATCGCGCGCCTCGCCAGGATCACGCCCACGCGTCCGGCGCAGGAGTTCCTCCTCGCCGCCGACGTCACCCTCGCGGCGGCGGATCGCGGCTACACGGTCACCCTCGACAAGGTCGAAGCGCGCCTCGCCGCACTGCTCAAGCAGAATCTCGCCGACGAGCGCCCCCAACGCGTGGACGTCCTCGCGCAGCGGGGCGTCTTTGGCAGGAAACTGAATGTTCTCACGGTACATCGCGGGGGCCGGACGATGACTGCACGTGCAGGCGTGCGCGAATGATATCAGGCACCCCGCTGCGGCGCTGCCGCGGCCGCTCGGGCTCGCGGCCCGCCCGACCGCTGCGGGCAGCTGGGCCGCATCCGCCGACGCAGCGCCCCGACGAGCGCTACGGGCCCCGCCACTCGGCGCGCCGCGATGGAGGTGTGATCGCCGCAGCGGCGCAAGCACGATAACGTCCCGGCCCGGCCGCCCCCAACTGATGCAATCGCCCTTTGGCTGCGGCCGGCCCCTCGCGCAGGGTTGGCGCAGCAGCAGCGCCGGCCTCACCGCTGCCAGGCGCTGCCAGAAAGGTCGCGCTAGCCCGCGCTGCAGGGCAGCGGGTCGGGCCGACAGGCTGCACAGCCTCCGAGGCAGGCCACTGGGCCGGCTCAGCCGGCAAACTCCAAGAGCAAGGCGCGCCGGCTTTCTAGCGTCGCTATATTTGCCGAGAGCAAACGACACGCGCCACATCATTATCGAGTTATTACAGCAGGTTAGTACCGTCCCTAGCGGAATTTAGATACCTGCTCCAAGCCTGTAAGTGTAGTTAAACTGCAGACATGAACACCGACACACGCCCTTCGACCTCCCACGGCGCCCGCGCCATCGCGCCGTCGTTCGACCTGGTGCTGTTCGGCGGCACCGGCGATCTGGCCATGCGCAAACTGCTGCCGGCGCTCTACCGCCGCTTCGCCGATGGCAACGTCTCGGCCGACGCGCGGATCATCGGCGTGGCACGCTCCTCGCTCTCCGACCTGGAGTACGCCGCGCGCGCTGAAACGGCCTGTCGCCAGCATCTGGGTGCGGATTTCGAGGACTCGGTCTGGGCCGGATTCGGCCCCCTGCTGAGCTACGTTCGCGTCGACGCGAACGCGACATTCGACTACCAGATGCTGGCAGCCCGCCTGGCCGGCCGTGAGACCGTTACCCGCATCTTCTTCCTGTCGACCGGCCCGGATCTGTTCGCCGCGATCTGCAAGGAGTTGGCCGCCGCAAACATCGTCAACGCCAGTTCGCGGATCATGCTGGAGAAGCCTCTCGGGGAAGACGCGCTCTCGGCCAGCCGCATCAACGACACCGTCGGGGCGATGGTGAGAGAGCAGCAGATCTATCGGATCGACCATTACCTGGGCAAGGAGACGGTGCAGAACCTGATGGCGCTGCGGTTTGGCAATGCCCTGTTCGAGCCGCTATGGCGCCGCGGACAGATCAAACACGTACAAATCACCGTCGCCGAGCAGCTCGGCGTCGAGAAGCGCGCTGACTTCTATGATCGCACCGGCGCACTGCGCGACATGGTGCAAAACCATCTGCTGCAGCTGCTGTGCATCCTCGCGATGGAACCACCGGCCACCAACGCCGCCGACGCGGTGCGCGACGAAAAGCTGAAGGTGCTGCGCGCGTTGCGGCCGATCGGCGATGCGGAAGCGTCAACCAAGACGGCGCGCGGCCAGTACCGTGCCGGCAACGTCGGCACTACTACGACGGTCGGCTACCTCGAGGAGATGGGCGTAGATCCCACCAGCCAAACGGAAACGTTCGTCGCGATCAAGGCCGAGATCGACACCTGGCGCTGGGCCGGTGTGCCGTTCTACCTGCGCACCGGGAAACGTCTGCCGCAGCACGTGGCCGAGATCGTGGTGACCTTCGATCAGGTCCCGCACTCGATTTTCACCGGAAGATTCAACTCCGACCCTCCTAATCGGCTGGTCATCCGCCTGCAACCGGACGAATGCATCACCCTGCGCATCCTCGCGAAGAGCCCAGGAGAGGCGATGCGCCTCAAGCCCGTAGACCTCGCCCTCAACCTCGGGGAAACCTTCAAGGCCCGGCCGCTGGAGGCGTACGAGCGCCTGCTCGGCGACGCCATTGCCGGCAACCTCACCCTGTTCATGCGCCGCGATGAGGTTGAGGCGGCATGGAACTGGATAGACCCGATCCGTGCGGCCTGGGACGCAGACGACGAAGGCCCACGTCCCTATGCAGCTGGCAGCTGGGGACCGGCAGCGTCCAGCGCACTGATCGCCCGTGACGGCTACGCCTGGCACGACGACCTGTGACCGAGCCGGCGCACGCGTCGCCGCTGTCCGACATGGCACCGACGGTCGTGCTACTGCGACGTATTGAGGCGCTGCCCGCGCCTCGGGCGTGACCTCGCCGGCAGGCTAGAGCGTGCGCGCGACAGCGTGCGCGGCAAGCATCTCGAGGATTCCGAATAACCCGCCTTCCGCGGCACCCGTGCAGGCGCCGGCCGAATCGCTTACATTGCGGCGACCCCAGCCAGTTCCGGATTCTCCATGGACGTCGATACCGCATTGCGCACGCGCGGCTCCACCCGTGCCTTTCTAAATCGCCCGGTTGCGCACGAGATGGTCGCTACGCTACTCGAGGCGGCACGATTCGCGCCCAGCGGGACGAATATCCAGCCGTGGCGCGTGCACGTCGTCACCGGCGAGACGCGCGAGCGTATCTGCCGCGAGGTCCGGCACGCGGCCACCCACGAGCGAGCCCAGCACAAGGCGCCGTTTTATTTCTACCCGACCCAGTGGCGCGAACCCTACCTTGGCCGACGCCGGGCGTGCGGCTGGGGCCTGTATTCGACCCTCGGCATCGTCAAGGGCGACCACGCAGCGGGTCTGGAGCAGGAACTGCGCAACTACGACTTCTTCGGCGCGCCGGTGGGACTGCTCTTCTTCATCGACAACGACCTGCCCATTGGCAGCTGGCTTGACTACGGCATGTTCGTGCAAAGCGTCATGCTCAGCGCCGTTTCACACGGGCTCGCCACCTGTCCGCAGTACTCCTGGTCCAACTTCCACGAGGTGGTACGCCCGATCCTCGGCGTGCCGGAGTCCCAGACGCTGATCTGCGGCGTCGCACTCGGTTACGCCGATCCCGCAGCAGCCGTCAACGGCTACCGTCCGACACGACTGCCGGTAGAGGAATTCACTTCCTGGCACGGGAACGACGTTTGAGCCCGGGCGGCAAGCCCCGCCACGGAAGCACCTTGGCCGGCATCGCGCTGACGTCGATTGGCGCGGTGGGCTTTGCCTGCAAGGGAATCTTCGCGAAGGCGTTGTACGTCGACGGCTGGAACGCGCTCGACCTGCTCACCACACGGGCGCTGCTCGCGCTGCCGATCATCGCCGCATGGGCGATCTCCGTGGTCGGCGTGCGGACGCTCATCAGCGCACCGCCACGCGCCATCCTCGGCGCCGCCGCGGCCGGGGTCGGCTGCTACTACATCGGCGCCCTGTTCGACTTCGAGGCGCTGCAGTTGATCGACGCCAGCGTTGAGCGGGTCCTGCTCTTCTCCTACCCATCCATGGTGGTTGTGTTTCACGCCGTGATCTACCGCGAACGGCCGGCCAAACGGGTACTCGCTGCACTGGCGCTGACCTATGCTGGGATCCTGATGGTGGTAACCGGACTGGATGCCTCGGTCCTGCGCGGCAACCTCACCGGCGCCGGCCTTGTACTCGCCTGCGCGGTGACCTCGGCGCTCTACTACGTCGCAGGCGACCGCTGGACCCCGTCGGTCGGTAGCCTCGCCTACACCTTCTACGCCCTGTCAGCGGCAACGCTGTGCCTCGCCCTGCACCGCCTGATCAGCCCGGCGGCTCTCACCATGAGCTGGGCGCCACGGGACATTGTGTTGATCGCGGGGATCGTGGTGTTCGCAACGGTCGTGCCTATGCTGGCGATGGCCGAGGGTGTCAGGCGTCTGGGGGCACCCCGTGCCTCGCTGGTCAGTACCATCGGCCCCCCAACGACCATTCTCCTCGGAGCGTGGCTGTTCGGGGAGCGCCTTCACAGCGCTCAGTGGCTAGGGGTAGCCCTGATAGTCGCCGGCATCCTGACGCTGGAAGCGGCCAACCGGTCCGCGCGCAAGGCGGCGTCTGCAAGCATTGGCTCCTGATACGGCTACCAGCGCCAGGGCGCGGGGTCGTGATGCAGCGCAGTACCGACGATATATCCGACGATGATCAGTGCGCCCACAAGGGCCAGCGCTCGAATCGCCGGGGTCCGGCCCCGCCGGATGGCGAAAGTGCCGACGACGATATACGCGCATAGCCCGAGGAGCTTTGCAGTCAGCCAGCCATCGACGAACGGATACTTCTGCAGCGCGATCGACAGGCACACGGCACTGCCAAGCAGCAGCGTGTCGACGATATGCGGCAGGATCCGCAGCAACTTCGGCACCGAAGCGGGACCCGCGCGCAGACCGATCAGCGCGCGCACCAAAAACAGCGAGATGGACGCAATCACGGCGGTGACGTGCACCGCCCGCAGCAACGGATAGTACTCAACCAGCATTCGTGCGTCAGGCCGGGAAGAAGTCGATGGGTTTTGTCGTCGTGATCCGCTCTACGTCCCGATCCTCGAACTTGAACATCTTGATGCGCGCGACCAGCTTGCGCTCGAGTTCGTCGTTCTTAAGCTCGCTCGAGAGGATCTTGCAGTCAACAACCTCGCCGGTTGGCGCGATCGTCAGCTCGACGAGCACCTTCCCTTGTAGCTGCGGATTATCACGCAGCGCACGATTGTAGAGGGCATAGATCGCCGACTTATTGCGATCGAAGACCATCTCGATTTCTTCGCGGCTACGCGACGCCTTGCCGCTATTGCCACTGCGCCGCGCCTCAGCACCAGCCTTCTTCATCCCATCGGCGAACGACTGCACGCCCTGCATCGTCGAATGTCCGTGCAGCGAGCCAGACCCACCCCCGAAACCGGAGCTGAGCGATGCGGTGTTGATGCCGCCGCTACCGCCGGTCAGGTTGGATGTGATCAGCGACCGTTCGGCGCGCGCCGGCCCGTCAACCTTGGAATCGAGCGGCTTGGCGCTTGCGAGTTGCTCAGGCTTGAGCGCCGCACGCAAGTCCTCAAGCTCGTCCTTGATCGTGTTCATCGCCTTTTGCGCCTTCTTGCGCGCCTGTTCGGTCTTGTCGACGACTTGCGGCACGTTCTTGGGCTGCACGACGGGCACAGGCTCGGGCTTCTTCGGCGCGACCTTCGGCGGCACCGGTGGCGGCTGCAGGATGAGCTTCACAACTTCCTCCGGCAGCGGCGGGGCGCTCGTCCGCACAGGCGTGGGCATCAAACGACTGCCAACCACCAGGACAAGCCACAGGCAAAAGCCGATCGCGAGGAACCGCCGGAACGTGCGCTCCTCGGCGTCGCTCTGCGTCCACGGCAGCTCGAAGGTACGGTAGTTAGACGCAAGCGCTGTCATCGGGCACTCGTTGGGCGAAACTCAGCCACGGTTTGGGGCACTCACCGCCCGTTCCTTCTCGATGACGGCCAGTGACATCTTGCCGATATCGGCCGCCGTCGCTGCCATCATGATCTTCTTCAGCAGGCTGTACGGCAGCCCCTTGTCCGCCATCACGGTGATTTCTCGCGACGAGGGATCATCCGGGCGCAGCGCGGTGCTCTTGCGGGTTTCGGCCGTGAGCCTGTCCTTGAGCGCGGCAAGCGCCGCGGGAGAGCCACTCTCGAGATCCGACACTCGCGCCGTCTCGGTCCCGTTAACGAACACCGTATTGCGGGTGATCATCATGACGGTCGACTCGTGCGGCATGGACTCAGAAGCCGACTGAGGAATCGAAATGTTCTTGGTATTCGGCAGGATCTCGTAATCCGCGGTGTGTACGAGCATGTACACAACCAGGATGACAAGCATGTCGATCATCGGCACGAGCGCCGGCATGCCATGGCCACCGCCGCCCTTAGCCCGGCTACGCTTACTGCTCATGATCGCTTATCCCCCATCGGAGCGTCGCCGAGCGAGATCAGCGGAAACAGCTCGCCGCGGGCCGGCTGCCCGTCTAGCGTTCCCTCGAAGGAACGCACCGCATCCATGGTAGAGATAATAGTGTCGTAAGGCACATCAGCCTCAAGCAGCACGGTCGCAGTCCGCAGCTCCGGAAAGCGCACCTTGACGCGACTCAGATAGGCCGACAATCCTTCAAAGTCATAGGCATCGCCTAAGTTCGGAAACGGCTGCAGCGGTCCTGTGTTCTTGTCCTGCACCAGCAAGCCGTCCTTGCGGACAACCACCTCAAGCTGCAGTCCATCCGGCAACTGCAACGGTGCGGTGCTCTGCGCTGGAAGGTTCAGCTCGACGATATGGGTCTTCGAGAACACTGCCGTGAAGATCAGGAAGAACAGCAGGATCGTAAAGATATCAAGCATCGGAACGATGTTGATCTCGTTCCTACCCTTGTAGCGCGCGTGGTTGCGCGCCTGCCGGCGGCGGAGCGACGATCCGCTCATGCTTTCGCCCCGCGGACCTCTCCGGCCGCAGCACCAATCTGACGCTCGGACAGCGAGTTGAGGAACTTGACCGTCGCGACCTCAAGGCTGTCGACAATGTTCGTTGTCTTGGTCTCTAGGTACAGATGCGAGAGCAACAACGTGATTGCGACCAACAGGCCGAGCGCAGTGTTGTTCATGGCAACGGAAATGCTGGCCGACAGCAGGCTCGCCTTCTCCGCCGGATTCGCCTGAGCCACCGCAGCAAATGCGTTGATCAAGCCAAGCACGGTGCCGAACAGTCCCATGAGCATGCCGATGTTGGCGAGCGCGGCGAGGTAATGGGTGCGCCGCTCAAGGTGCGGAATCACCTCAATGAGGCTCTCCTCCATCGCCTTTTCGATGTCATCCCGACGACGGGCGGACTCCACGCGACTCATGCCGTAACGCATGACCTGCGCCAGCGCGCCGTCCTCCGCGGTTGAGACACTCTGCAACGCCTGCTTGAAGTTGCCCGCCTCGAATAACGGCTGCAGATCGTCCCAAAGACGCTTGTTGCCGCCGCCGATCTTGGTCAGGTAAACGAACCGCTCCACAGCGATAACCAGACCAATCACCCAGATCAGGGCGATCGGGTACAGGAAGAAGCCTCCCTGCTTAAAAAAGTTGACGATTACGTCGAAGGAATGCATGTCCGGTGCTCCGTTGAATCCTGATCGTGTGCCGGCTGGGCCGACCCAATTTCACCTAAATTATGTCAGTAATACCGCCGATTACTTCTCAGCCCCGGAAACTGACGCCGGGGCTTTAACGCTCGTCTCGGCCCGCGGGCGATCCGGGCTCAGCGCATCGTAATACGCCACCTCACGCCGGAACACCTCGCGGTCCAGCGGCTGCAGCACCTCGTCGATCAGGCTGTTGACCGGTCGACCAGCCAAATCCCCGATATCCGACCGCTTCCACGGCACGATCACCATGACCTTAGGCAACTCACGGTTGCCCGTGATTTGCGTCGGATCCAGATCCAGCCGATCGAGCGCTCCGCTGCCCGGCGCCCGCTCCGCAGCCGCCTGCCCTGCCTTGGCCTTGCGCGCAGGCGCGGCCGATATTGGCGCCCGCACGGCAGGCTCCGCCTGCAGTACGTCCACGGCGCCCGCACGCTCTGCCTGCGGCGCAGGCGCCGGCGCGTCAACCGCCGACACAGCCGCAGCCACCGTCAGTGCCACCAGTGCCGCTAGCATCTTGGAAGGAATCATGGGGTCTCCGCCTTGGATGCCTTGTGCGCGGCAGCGGCACGCTGGCGCAGTTCCGCAATCCATGCACCCAGGAGCTTCTCGTCGCCCCCTGCCGCCTGTGACCGTTCAAAGTGCGCCAGCGCCTCTTCCGGGCGATCAAGGTACAGGTCGTATAGCACACCCGCATTTCTATGAATGCGGGCCGAATCAGCATCCAGCGTAACAGCCTGCCCATAAGAACGAGCAGCGGCGTCGAACTTGCCCTGTGCCCGCTGCACCAGCCCGAGTTGGTCGAAACCGGCCGCCAGCGCGCCATTACGGCGAATCGCCTCAAGCAGCGCAGTCTCGGCCTCAGCCCAACGCTGCGACCGAGCGAGAATGATGCCCAAATTCAACGCAGGTCCGGCCAAGGCGCTCGTGTCAGCCATCAGCGCCGAGAACTCGGCCTCCGCACGCGTGAAATCCCCCCGGTGGCCAACGGCGACAGCCTCCTGGAACCGGACCATGACCGGCAGGGGCGCGGGCTTTGTCACCACGCCGCCCGGTGCTCCATTGATGTCGATCGCCAGATCCTCGTGGTCCTCGGACTTGGCGTAACGGCCAGGCTTGAGCTTGGCGAGTTCCACGAAACTCGCTCGCACCGAGTCATCGTAGAGTCCATGCGCGGCCCGTTCCGCGTTGACACGATGAACCTCGATCGCTCTTTCCTCGAACGGATATGCCTGCTCCTCGAGCAGCAAGTCGTACTGCTCGAGCTCCTCACCCTTGAGGCTCTTCGGGCGCTCGGACTTCAACAGGTCTGCGGCCAGGTGGCGATAGAGCTCCGCCATCTCGAAGGTCGCTCCAGTTGAAACCTCAGCTATCGCATAGGCGTCAGCGGCCTCGAGCGCCTTAAGCGCCTTCTGCATCGCCGAACGCTTACCCTCCAGCGACTTCTTGAGGGGCAGCACGAGGCGTACCGCGTTGAACGCATCGCGCGCCGGCAGCGCAAGCTCTAACGACGCCTTCGCAGCCAGATACCTGCTGCGATCAGTACGCCCGCCGCCGGCAGCCTGATCGACGTGGACGATCTCCTCCAGCAGCGCCGAGCGGCGCGCCTGATCACCGCGTTGGCCGGCGAAATCAGCCAGCTTCTGGCGCGCCTCGACGGCCGCATCGAACGGTGCCGGATAGCGCTTAAGGTACCGCTCGAGGGTCGCGACCGTACGCGCCAGGTCGCCGGCCTTCTCGTACAGAGCGGCCGCCTGCGCCAGCGCTTCGCGCTGCAGATCCGGTGCGGTACTCGCAGCCTCTGCCATGCGCTCAAACTCCGCCGCGGCGACACCCGGCCTATCGGCCTCGCTGTAGGCAACGGCGAGCTTCCGAGTCACCTCGGGCTGCAACTCACTCTTCGGGAAATTGCGGCGGAAATCCTCGAGAACAGCGATCGCCCGTGTCCAGTCCTTCAGGCCTATCAGCAACGCCGCGGCATCATAGTCAGCGGTAGAGCGAATCTTCGCGTTAGGCGCGAACTTCGCGACGCGCAGGAAGTCATCCACGGCCGCTGCGTTGTCGCCAGCCCCGCGCTTCGCTTCGCCCTGCTTGTAGACGGAAGCCGCGAGCCGCTCGTCGATAATCGGCCGCTGCAGATCCGCAGCCGGTAAAAGGGACTGCACCTGGAGGTAGGCCCCTTCAGCTTTGTCGAACTGGCCGAGCTCGAACTGTGAGTTTGCGATCACGGTCCAGGCAGTTCGCTGCTTCTCGACGTCGACCGCCGGCCGACGGGATAGAACGATGTCAGCGACGTCGATCGCCTTGGGGTAGTCCTTCGCGTCGAACACCTCGCGAGCGGTCCGCACGAGCACGGCGGCGCTCTCCGGATGATCCTGAAAGGTCGTCGCAAAACGCAGCGAGCTCTGCAGCCCAGCGAGATGCCAATTCAGGCGTGGCTCGCCTTCGAGCTCCGGCTCATGCTTGTCATAGGCGACGAGCGCAGCGTAACCGGCGACAGCAGACTTGGCGTCCTGCGGATAGTCGTAGGCAGTTCGCTCATACTCCGCCGCAGCCTCGCCGTACTGGTGGCTCTCGAACAGCGTATCGGCGAGCCGGTAGTTCGTTGCCGCGCCATCCTTGTCATCCGGAAAGGACTTCAGATAGGCGCGGTACCAACGAGCGGCCTCGTGATAGTCCACCACCTGCTTGGTCGTCTGCGCCTGCTCGTGATAGTAAGCGGCCAGATCCTGCAGATTGAGCTTGAGGTCCTGCACGACCAATGGTGCGTCAACCGCCTTGCGGTGAGCCCAGAAAGAGGAATCCAGGCCGTAGCGCTCCACGTACTCGCGCTTTCCATCGAGCACCAGTGACGTGAATCCACCGCGCTTGTAAGCGCCGATCGCCTGCGACTGAAGCATCGGCGAACGCTCGTGATCGCGCTCCCGCTTGGCGAAGGCGCGGTATGCGTTAGCAGCATCCGTCCAACGCTCCTTACTCATGTACAGGTCGCCCAGCGTCGCATAGAGCAAGTGCGCATAGGGCTTGGGCCCGTGCCGCTCGAGGAAGTGGTCGACTCCCTTGGCATCGTCCTCGAACGAAAACGAGATCGCACACACCCGCAGTGTGTCCTCGACCAGTTCACGCTGCGGACGGGTGAACCCTTCCAGATCCCGCTCCCGCCCTTGCCGATCCAGCAGCTTGCGATCAAGAAGCTTGGAGAACGAGTCGAGACCACCCTCGGTTTCACCACGCTTGAAACGCGCCCAACCATTCTTGTAGAGGCTCTGCTCGTAGAAATCGGAGGCGTCGCCAAACGCGATCACAGCGCCATAGGCGGACTCGGCTTCCGTCCAATTACGCGCCATGAAGAAAATTTCACCGCGCCGGAACTGCGCTTCGTCAACGTACTTGCTGCGCGGATAGCGGCCAACCATCAACCCCAGCGTCTCGAGCGCCTTGTCGGACTGCTGGTCCGCCTCGTAGGCACGCGCCAACTGGTACAGCACCGCGTCATTGCGCTCGTATGTCGGGTAGTTAGCCAGCAAGCGCGTGTAGAGAATGATCGCATCACGGGTGTCGAGCGGCGAGCCCTGCGCAAGATCCTGCTCGATACGGTCGAGCTCGCCAGCCTCCAGCTTAAGGTCGCCCAACCGCCGCATCGCCTCGGAGCGCAGCGACGAATCGCCGCCATCGAGGCTGAGGAACTGCTGGTAATTTTCACGCGCCCGGGCAGCACTGGGATCCACCGGGTCATCCGGCCGCACTTCGACCGCCCTGCCCTTCAGGTCAGCAATGGTCGATGGGCGCTTGGTTGCCGCAACGGCGTTCCCCGCGGCGAGCGTAGCGATCAGTATCGAGGTAATGACAATGCGGAGGTAGGTCACTTCGACCCCTCCGGATCTACCGCGGCTGCGGGAGGCACCGGACGACGCGATTCGTCGCCAGCCGCTGCGCGGTCGTAAATGGTGGCCAGCGAATAGCGCGCCTGCAGCAGGTAACTCGTCAGTCGTTCTTTCTGCGCCTGCAGCTCACGGATAGCGATATCAGCGAGGAAATCGCCCTGCTTTTGCCGCAGCGTGGCGAGCTTGTCGTGCGCCGACTCAATGCGCGGCCGTAGCGCGGCGACGCGGGCGGCGAATTCTTCCGTACGGGCTGGCGCCGACACGCGCGCTTCCTTGACCAGCGACCAGCGCTTGGTGGTCTCGTTCAGTCCCTGCGATACCTCACGCAGCCCCTTACGTGCGGCCCAGACGCGGGCCTTGAAGCCGTCACTGAGTTGCCAGTACAGGGCACCCTTCACCAGACGCAGCCGATCGCGAAGATTTTCTACGTCCTCTTCGTCTTCAGTACCCGCCTGCGCGACATTGGCGAGCGCGGCCTCCATCTGCTCTATCTGCCGCCACATTGCGCGCTCGCGCGGCGTTCCAAGAACACCGAAATCCGCGCCATTGTCGGCAGCCACCACGCGCGATGCGGCTTCGGTGCTGCGTCGCTGCAACTGTTCCACGTCAACGCCGTCCAGCTTGGCCAGAACAGCAGGCAACCTAGTACGAAACCGCTCGCGACGAGTCGCGAGCATGTCATCGAAGGCATCCACGCTCGACGTCCAGCCGTCCAGGTTGCCCTCGACCTGACGGAGGCTACGCAAGTTCTTCAAGCCTTCCTGAAATTCATTCTGCGCAAGCAGATGGTAGAGATAGCGGGATTCCGGCGCGTCTGGCAACGACGCCAGCTGCGATGTCCAGCCGATCTGGCCGGGCTTTTCGTTGCGCAGGACCGCCTCTAGCAGTCCACCGCTCCGTATCGCCGCGATCGACTCGTCCAGACGGCTGGTCTCCGCGCTGAATTCGCGGATTGCCGCCTCATACGCGTCAACTGCCTGCCGGTTGGCTGAAAGCTTCGCGTAGGCATACGGCACCGCGAGGTAGCTCTCCTGCACTGCCGGATCGAGCAGGTTACGGCCGTGCAGCTCCAACCAAGGCACCAGCGCCTCGCGATACTGATTTGCCGCACTGGCCGCCCAGCCGACACCGAGCAAGGCACGCGTCGACTGCGGGCCCTCAAGCCTGACGCGTTCGAGCGGCGCGCGTGCTTCCAACGGGCGGTTGGCCTGCAACAAGGCGTAGCCGAGTGCGAGGTTGGCCTTGTCCCGCAGCGCGTCGACCTCGCGATTGGTCGACTGCGTCTGGCCAAGCTTATCTAGCAATGCCGCACCGGCGTCCAACTGGCCGCTACGCACAAATGCAACGCCCAGATTGAACTGCGCGTAGGCCTGCCAAACGCCCGGGCCCTGCCAATGATCGAGGACCGAGATTGCCTCGGAATATTTTTTCTGTGCCAGCAACGACTGGGCGAGCAGCATCTGCCGCTCGGCATCCATAGCGGGCGTGAGGCCACCGCTGCCAGCGTTCTGCAACGCCTCACGGGCCTTGTCGAAATAGCCGCGCTGATACCAGATTTTGCCGAGAAAGAAGCGGGCCCGGTCGCGCACCGGCGCAGGCACATTCTTGCGCGCCAGAACCTCGGCGAAGATCTCCCCGGCTTCGCGATGCTGGCCCACCGACAGGTAGAGTCCGCCGAGGAGCAACTCGGCATCTTCGCCCTGATGAGCAATACGATTGGCAGCCTGCGCCGCCGTCAGGTGCAGCAGCGCGTTGAAGTAGTCGTCCTGGTAAAAATAGAACAGGACATCGCCGTAATACAGGTCACGTACGGGCGCTGGCGGCAGCGCTCCAGGTCCTGGCTTTGGGACCAGGGATTTCTCAGCGGTCGGCTTGGAGGTCGACGCCATAGGCACCAGCGCCAGAGCGAACGCCAGTACGCAGGCCCCTACCTTGATACGGCCGGGCGTCGCCATCGCGACTCGACTCACTCCCACTCCTTGACCGTGAACTCGGGCTGCTGTGCGCTCTGGCGATCGGAAATACGCAGTTCAAGGTACTTCGCCCCAACACCCTTCTCGAAGAGCAGGTTCGCGCCACGCTTGTAGTCGCGGGCATGCGGGCCCTTGCCAGTAAAGAAGGCGACTAGCTCGTGCTTGCCGGTCTTGAGATTACCCAGGTAGACGCGATGCACACCGCCACGGTTGAGCGCCGCAACCTCGCGCTCCGTATACAGGTAGTTAGCTACTTCCTTGTTATCGACCTTCAGCTGGATCGCATCCAGCTCGAAGAACTGGCCGACGTCTAGTGAAAGGAACACCGCCACCTGCGTATTGGCCGGGAACAGCAACTCCTCCTCAAGCGCGAACAGGTCACGATTCAGGTCTAGGACTTCCCTCTTGAGGCCCTGTACCTCACCGTCCAAGCTCTTGAAGTCGCCACTGACGACCGCAGCGGCTGGCACGGCGTCGGACGGCGGCGCCACCGGTTCGGCGGCGGTGACTTGTGTCGCCGACAGCGCAACTGCGAGCACGATTGCGGCGGCGCCTGCGACAACGCGCAGCAAAAATGGGGTCTTGCGGGAGATAGGCATCGTCAGAACCTTCTTTTTCATGTGCATATCCGCTGCACGCCAAACTTGGCATACCAACGCTGCTGAAAATTGCACCGGCAACGGACAGACGACGCGCGCCGCTCGGGGCATCGTCCGCCATGAGTCACTGCAACCGCGATGAGCGGACTATCCATGAATAACTCCGGAAGTCTATTCGTCTAGCAGCTGACGGATTTCCTTAAGGACCGCCGCATCGGCGGGCCCATCTAGCGCACCGTGCACGTAGCGCACGATGCCGTCACGATCAATCAACAGCGACAACGGCACATCGTCGACGGAAAAACGCTGACCGTAGGCCTTAGTAGCATCGACGCCATTGGCAAACTTGATGCCGGCGGAGCGCAATGCCGACACGGCACGTGCGGACTCGTCGTCAAGACTGACCCCAGCGACCACCAGCCCGGCGCGAGCATAGGTTTCATCAAGGCGACGCAGTTGACCCAGATAGTCACCGCAGCTCCCGCACCAGCTGGTCCAGAAACCCAGCAGCACAACCTCGCCACGGTGCTCGGAGAGCCGGAAGTTGGTGCCTTTGCCGCTAACCAGTCGCTGCAGCAGTTCGGGCGCAGGGCGGCCGAGCAACGGGTGGGTAGGCGTGCCGTCGCTCGCTAGCGCCGGCCACGACGGGCACAGCAGCGCCCCAGCCAAGGTGAAGGCCGCCATGAATCCCTGCACGAACGTACGTCGTAACACCGTCTCCACAAACCCCTTTTTCCATGCCCTGAGCGGCGCTGGCATGTCGCAAGACAACACGACGATGCACCGGCGATCGTGTAGTGGCCCCGGCCAGCGCTCGCGACAGCACCACTGTCCGCACTTTTGCGGACCGGTCGCTTTGCGCACCCATCTCACGACGGGTATGCCCTAGCAGATTCTGTAAAGCTCGCATGGGCGATTCGGACTGTCAACGCGCCAACGCACTGCAAAATGATTCTCTGCTCACAAATTCGCTCATCACGGGAAAACTTCGCCAATTCGTCGCCGTGTGGCGACATTTTCCGCTCCTAGCCAAACCACCAAGAGGCGGCCGTTTCGGACCGGAAGAACGCCGCGGCCAGACCTGTAGCCGCGGCAGCAGTTCGCCTCCCGCAGCGCCCCTTCAGCAATTGGCGTTGCCGCCAGACCGCGCAATTCGCCCGCACAGCGCGCGACACAGGCGCCACTCGTGGCGGGCCTGCCAGCAGCCTACTGCCACAACAAGCCGGGCTCACGGGCGGAAACCGCCCACAGAACCGCCACGCCCGCGCCCGCGCCCGCGCCCAGATTGACGCTCAACCGGAGATCGTGCCGTTGACGACAGGGGCGAACGCCGTGAGGGCATCGAGCTGACCCGCCGCGCCTAGCCCGTGATCGGGGAAAAGCTGCCCAAACTGGCCTTGCTGACCATGCAGAGCGAGGTAGTTAAGCAGCACCGTTTGCACCAGCAGCAGCACATTGTTGGCCGCAGGACTAGATGCCGCGTCGACCGAGCCGTCAATGGTAAATGAACCTATCTGCTGGTGCCGAGCGGCCGGCAAACCACCGCCACCGGCATTCAGCTGCGGCTGACCTTTCGGGTTGTAGACGAGAAAATAGCTAGCCGCCACTGACTCATTGTCACTGCTCCACATGAACTTACCGCGCCCGTCGACCGAAGAGTCGACCTGACCGCTCGCGGAGATGCCACCGTCGCTGAACACGTAAATCATGATCGGCTTCTGCAGTCGGGCCGCGTACTCCAGACACGCCCCGATACAGCGACCTGCCCGCAGATCACGCAATTCCCCTGTCGCACGCCCCTGGCCGTGATAATCGTAGCCACCGAGCGTAACGGTCCCCGCGCCCGCATAGCCGTTGACGACCATCTTGGCGACCGCCGCTGTCTTGCGGAACTCCGCGTCAGCCTGGTACTCGAGCTGACTGAAAATTCCCCCTCCACGCGTGGAACTCTGGTCGACGAGCAAGGCGTCGAGGTCGGGATTGAGCGCCGCGGGACTGGAGAAAGTCTCAGCAAGATATGCAGATTTAACGTAGTTGCAGTTAACCGCCGCCTTGACGGATGCATCCGCCGGCAGCTTGGTCGTGACGTTAGATAGCTTTTGACCACTGATCCTAGACATCGATTCGAGAACGGCCACCGCATCCGCGGGGCGGGCAAACAACTGGCCGAGAACGCCGGTATCAACCAGGCCCGTGACGTCACTCGCACGGGTTACCACCGTTGGCACGAGCGCCGCGTCCATCATGGACAGCGGGGCGATTGAATTGCCCCCGGACGCCGAAGCCTGCGACCCAATCAGCGTCAGCAGCTCGCCACGCGCACCGATGCGAGCGATGCCATACATCGGATTATGCGGATTGGTATTGGTATCGTTGTTAGACAGCGCCGGAATCACCGCGCCGTTCGTGAAGGCCTGCGTTGCAGGCGCGGTCCGCTCGAGAATTCCGCGCACATGGGCACTATCGGAATGGAACAGGAGTCCGAGCCGAGACTCAATGAAATTATTTGGCGTCCGTGTCGGGTTCGGCGAGTTCGGGGTCATGTTGCCTGGCAGCCCCATCTTCCCGTACGCCGATGTACTCAGGAAATCCTGCTGGCCACCTGGCCCACCGATCAAGACATTGGACCCGGCAATGTTGCCACCGCCAGCAAGATCGAAGCAGATGAAGGGGATTTTTCCAGCGCCGCCAGTAATGCCGCAGGCAAATTTCTGCGCGAGGATGTCCGCCGACAGGGCCCTTGCACCACCCGGCGCTAGCAGCATACCCAGACCGGCCGGCGCCACCAGGCTCGCAGCGCCCGTAAGGAAGCCTTGCGCCACAAAATCACGCCGAGTGACAGGACGGCTATGCGCCGCGGCGTGCCGCAGAGGCTCGTCGAGGCTAAGTGTGCGCGGGGGCTTGCGTCGGATGATCATGGGCCGGCCTCTGGGGTGCTCATTACTCGATCAGCATCGCGGCGCTGCCTGCGACAGCAGCGCAGGCAGCCTTCGCCACCGTCGCCGTACCGACCGCATCGCCGGGCACCGACCCGGCGAGACGATCTATCAGGGCATTGAGCTCGGTGCGGGTGGCCGTCGCCGAAGGTTGTGTGCGCAGGAATTTGCCGGCGCCGGTATTGGCACTTAGCATCTGGTTGACGAGCGGCGTGATCAGGGCATCGCGACCTGCGACATCAAAGGCCACCGCTGGTGCACTGGCAAAATTTACCGATGGGAAGTAGGCACCACGCAGCGAGCCATCATTCACCAGCGCATCGCAGTACTGGATCGCCAACTGCGCAATGGCCGTCTGGTGGGCAGCGCTGAAGCCCGGCAACGACCCGCTGGCCGGCAGGCCCTGCTGCAGCTTCTGGAACAGTGCGGCCACCACCGCGGTGGTGCGCGGCACACTCGTGATCGCCGATAGCGTCGCGTTAATTCGCTCGAATGTGCGGACTCCCAGGTCCGACGGGCGGGCCAGGTCCGCCGGAATGGGCGCAATCGCCGCGGCCTCGGTATGGACATTGGTTGCGCTGCCGAGCTGCTCAAACGTCAGGAAGAACTGGTCATAGGCAGGGCCCTTCTCGAGTGCGATCGTCGTGCCGACAGATGAGAGCGGCACCGCCGCCACCGCGCTGACGGCCGGATCAAAGCCGTGCGTCGTGACGCTGGCATTGACACTCGTATAAGCCTGCCCGACCCGTGCCTCGACACCATTGATTCCGATGCGCATCCCCTTGACCGTCAGGCCTGCCACATTGGTATTTGGGTTGAGGCTCAGGAAAGCCGGTTTGTTGAAAAGATAGGCGTAGCTGTCGTACTGGGAGACCTCGAACATCACGTAGGTCTGCGACTGACCGCTGTACTTGTCGACATTGAAGAGCAGGTAGTACCTCTCACCCACGCCAGCGTCGAAGTTCGCCTTGACGTCCTGTGGCTGCATCGCCTTGTTATACAACGCGACCATCCTGATCACGCCGGACCATGGCCTGTCGCCAGACACCTCGTTGCCAAGCACGAGCGCAAAGGTGTTGTCCCATTGCGAGAGCGCCCCCCCGCGCTGCGGGTCGCCGCCGGCCGCCAATACGCCGTTGACATAGACGCGACGGCCGTTCGTTGGGTCGTACGTCATCACCACGTGCTGCAGTGTCGCCTGCAAGACGCGCTGCGCCGACGGCGTCGACAGCTCTGGCTGTCCGTTGGCGTTGGTCGTGGTCGAACGCAGGAATGCGTCGTAGTTGTACATCGTCTGGCCAAGGGTCATGTTTCTCTGCGCGGGACCACCCGAGTACGAGACGATGTAGGCCATCGTCTGCGCGACGTTCGCCGGCGCCACCCAGGCCTCGACGCTGTACTCGCCGCTGGCCAGCACCAGGTCGTGCAGCTTGCGGCTACCCACCGAGGTCCCCTGCAGCTTGCCCTTGTTCTGGATCTGTACGCCCCACCCGCCGACCCACGAGACATCCCCCGACATATCGAGGTTCAGCGCAGGCTCAATCCCGCTGGTGTCGTAGGCGACCGTACCGGTACCGGTCTTGAATTCGAACTTGGCCATCAAGCCGGTCTCGACGCGCGAGCCGCCAGTGTCGACGACGCCGTCGTAGAGGGTCAAAGCGCGCGAAAGAACAAGCGATGAATCGATCGTTGTGACCTGGACCTGGCCCGCAAAGGCCTGGATCGCCTGCAGCATCTGCGCAGCGGCAGCATCGCAATCTCCGCCCCAGCAATTATGGAATTCACTCTTGAGCCGAACGTAGAGCCTCGACAGCGTCGGGGTATCGAGATTTATCTTGGGTTTCGCAGCAGCGTAAGCCGCATCGACATCCGCCTGAGCGAAATACGGTGACTGTGCGGACACCGCCGACGGGGAGTGGCAGCGAACGCAATACTGGCGCAGCAGCGGATAGACGGTCGCGGCAAACTGCTGCGAGGCGACCGGGAAGGCACGCGCTCCACCGGCATCGATAAGCGGGGGCGGCACGAGGCGAACCTGCGCCTGTGAGCCACCGAGCGCGACACCGGCCCAGTTCTTTATCCAGGTCGCCAGTGTATCGGCACATGCCGAGCTGCTCGCAAGCCAGCAGTGATGGCCGCCGCCGACCTTGGTGACGATGCGAGAACTGGCGGGATTGACGAGGTCCACGTAGGACTGCGCGGCCTGATAGGCGAGGTTCACATCGTCGTTGCGAGCGAACATCGGTGACTGGTGGGCCTGCGTATGACAGGCACCACAGCGGTCAACGCCGCTGACGTTGTTCCAAAAATTAACGACGAACGCCTGCACATCGGCGCTTGCAGGCGCGGGGCCGAGATAGGATTTTGCGTTGCCGGACGGCGGGGTCGCCTGCGGATTTGGCACCGTCTGCACGCTGCCCGCCCCACAGCCGGCCAGCATCAGGCTGGCCAGCAGCGCGCCCGCAGCCATCAAAATTTTGCGCCGCAGCTGCACGCAGCAGGACCGTGACCCGTCGATAAGGGCGAAGTTGAACATGCGCTGGCCCTCAGTCGCCCATGCAGTAGACAGCAGTCTCGGCAAACACTTTCTTCAAGGAGTAGCCCTGCCTAAAATGCCCCACCAACGCGCCCACTTCGGCTCGATCAGCGGCATCGGAGGGCGGCCGCAGGCAGACGCTCTTGAAGACCTTTTGCACCTGGCACTGCGCAAACTGGTCGCTAGCGCCGAATTCGGCGCCGAGGGACTTCGCCCCCACACCGGCGCCAGAAGTCGCCCCGCTCCACCCCATCAGGGAATTGGTGCCACCGCGCCAACGGTTCTCCCAGTGATCGTCGCCAGTCACGTATCCAGGCGGAAAAGTCGTGTTGTTATGGAAGTACTTGTCGACGACAGTACCCGGCGTGTACTTCAACGAGCCGGTCGCCTCATCACTAACAAAGGTGTAGTCGTAGTAGGCAAACGCCTGCGCCATGGGATCCATGCCCGCGTGGCAGCCGACACAGTTATTGAGGAACACCCGACTGTCGCCACCAGGGCTTCGGCTGACGTCCTGTCGAATGCGGTCAGTCGGCCGCGTCGTGTCCATGACCTGCTGCAGGTCCGAGCACATGTGATTGATCATCGTGAAGCGGAACATCGCTCGATTTGTTCCAGCGACGAAGAAGGCCCGCGCCGCGGCCCGACTCGTCAATACGCCCGCCGTGGCCGCCGCCGGCAGGCCGGTGACCGCCGACTGCTGTGAGCCCACCAGAGCGTCCTTCAGACTCAGACCCTGAGCCTCCATCTGCGCGTAGTGATCATTGGCTGAATTTGAGTAGGCCGGCAACCCTAGCGAACTGCGGCCAACGTAAAGAATATCGGCCGATAGAACGGTGTTGAACGGCACGTCATCCCTCACCATCCCGATGACGGTCGCGGTGTAGTCGTTCAATGGCGCGTAGACGGTCTGCTCGCGGTTCGTCCATGGCGTCACGAAATTCTTAAGCACGACCGAGTAGAAGTTTCCGTTGGCGTTCTCGATCGCCTTGTAGGCGGCATCAAGCGGATTGCTGCCGTCGATATCGGCCTGCATTGAATCCAGCAACGCCGCGGTGGGCGGCGATCCGTTGAGGCGGTCGTGAATGCGCTTGGCCTGCTCCCGCGAGCCGGCGTGAGCCGGGGCCGTCGCTACCAGCAGCAACATGGCGAGCCCTCCCAGACGGTGAGCGCCGGCCGCTACGCGCACATGAGTGTCGCATCGCATCCTTGCATTCATAGCCATTCGCTCGTGACTGGCGATCTAGCGCCGGAGCCGACTATAGCGACCGACTGAGGATATCGGCATGTCTCAGGATGCAGACAATGCAGAGGATGTGACGGGGATCGCAGTTGCTCAGGCGTCGTCGCCGCTGAGCGACATTACGACCACCGCTCGAGTCGGGTTACTCTTCCCACACACGAGCGGGGTCGATATAAAGAGACTGCCGCATTGTTTCATAGGAACCGTCGGCCAGGACGGCAAGCGGTGCAGCACGTCCCGGAGCTGCTGGTGTCGCGCCAGACAGACCGGTCGATGCGTCAAACGGTGGGAGAGCGCAGATGGAATCTCCGGACGAAAATCGACAAAGACTCGCCGGGATCGCGGTGCTGATGACGCTTGGATTGGCGATGCTGGGCGCGTGCAGCGGGAGCGGCGGGGGCATCAGCCTCGGCAACGGCAGCTCTGCCAACGACGCCGCGGCGCCGGACTTCGCAATCGCCTATATCCGGCGCTCATTGCCAGACCCGAACAACCCAAACGCCACGCCCCTGGTGGACGACCTGCGCATCCAACGGGCCTGGAACGGCCCGGCCGATATCTGGTTGCGCGAGCGGGCAAGCCCGACGGCACTCGAAAGCAACATCACTTTTGCCGTTACCCAAGGCACTTGGGACGTGCGCGACCTGGATACATCATGGGACGGCAAGAAGCTGATCTTCTCGATGCGGCCGCCGCTGCTAAAGAACGCCCGAGAGTCGGAGCAGCCAAAATGGGCGATCTACGAGTACGACGTCGCAAACGCGGCACTGCGCAAGGTGATCGCTGACACGATCAGCGCGGAACTCGGCCACGACGTCGGCGCACACTACCTGCCCGACGGACGAATCGTATTTTCCTCGTCCCGACAGCACGACGCGAAGGCCGTGCTGATCGACGAGGGCAAGCAGCAGTTCAGTGCAGGCATCGAGGGCGACCGCAATTCGCCCGCGTTCGCGCTGCATGTAATGAACTCCGATGGCACCGGCATCAGGCAGATCTCCTTCCACACCGGCCACGACCTCGACCCTTCGGTGATGACCGACGGTCGGATCATGTTCACCCGCTGGGACATTTCCACCGGCGCTGGCATGCAGCTGTACGCGATCGATCCGGATGGCGGCAATCAGCAGCTGCTTTACGGCCGCAATAGCCACGATACCGGCACTGCCGGCTCGAGCGTTCAGTTCACGCAGGCCCGCGCCCGCCCGGATGGGCGCATCGTCGCGCTATTGCGTCCTTTCAGCGGCACCGATTTTGGTGGCGACCTTGCCTTGATCGATACCGCGAACTTCGTCGAAAACCTGCAGCACGTGCTGGGCGGTAGCGGCAGCGTCGGCCAGACGCATCTAGTCGGTAACGACGTCCGCACGGTGCCTGCGGCGAACGGAACCCCGCCCCCGCCTTCGCCCGGCGGCCGGTTCTCGAGCGTTTTCCCCCTCTGGGACGGAACCGACCGCCTGCTGGTGGGCTGGAGCGAATGCCGTCTTCTCGACCAGACAAGGATCGTTCCGTGCACTGCGGGCAACCTCGCCAAAGCGGGCGTCGTCGCTGCAGCACCGCTCTACAGCATCTGGATCTACGACACGCGCAACAACACCCAGCTACCCATCGTGCCCCCGACCGAAGGCACGATGTACACCGACGTAGTCACGCTGCAGCCTAGGCTACCGACGCCGCCGATCATTCATGACGCCGCGCCAGGTACGCCATCGACCTATACGTTCACGCTCGCCGCTGAAAACGTCGGCATCCTGAACATAAAGAGCGTCTACGATTTTGACGGCGTCGATACGGCACCTGGCGGCATCGCGCGAGTGAGCGACCCGGCGCTACGCAGCGCCGATCCTCGGCGGCCGCGATTTCTGCGGATAGAGAAGGCCGTCAGCCTGCCTGACAGGGAAGTGCTCCCGAACGCTCTGCTGCCGGGCTACGCCTTTGGCGTATCGGGCGGCTACATGCGTGAATTGATCGGCTACGCCCCGGTCGAACCCGACGGCTCGGTTAGGGTCAAGATACCAGCGAATATTCCGATACAGATCAGCGTTCTCGATGCCAACGGGCGCCGCCTGGACGGGACGCCACCCGGCGGCTTCCCGCGTCATCGCGCATGGCTGAAGCTGCGCGCTGGCGAAACCTTGACCTGCAACGGCTGCCACGTGCAAAGCGCAAACGTCCGCACCTCGCATGGCCGCGCCGGCCTGTTCGCCGCCGCCAATCCCGGCGCCACCACCACCGGCATCGCCTTCCCTCATACCGCGCTGGCGATCACGGACCGCACAGGCGCAATCGTTGCGCCGTCGCGCCAGCCGGTCGCAGGGGAAACGATGGCCGAATACCGCGCCGCCATGCAGCTCCGCTGCGTCGACGCCGCGTGCGCGGCCGAGCCGGCCCTGGACCTCGTCTACAGCGACAGCTGGACCCCCGCCGGCGGCGGCACGCCCGACCCGACCATCGCCTGGAGCTACGCGAGCCTGGGAACACCGTCACCTGTGCGGCCGGACTGCACCACGAACTGGCGGGGCAACTGCCGCGGCGTGATCCACTACCCCGTCCAGCTCGCGCCCCTCTGGACGACGCCCCGAACGACGATCACGGCAATCGACCCAGTGACCACCCTCCCGTACCAGACCTGCATCGACTGCCATAGCCCGCACGACGCCGCAGGCGTGCTGCGCGTCGCCGCCGGCCAACTGGACCTGACCAGCAGCCCATCAGGAGGCCCCTGCGTTCAGCAGCAATACACCTCGTTCTGCCAGCTGCTGTTGCCGCATCCGCGCCTCGACCCTGTTACTATCCAACCCATTGTCGTGCAAGGGCCTCCCGACCCGGTGACCCAGCTGCCGACACAGGTAATAGCCCAGGTAACTCCGCCTATGAGCAGCGCAGGGGCGAATGCTTCGACAACTTTCTTCAATAAGTTCTCGACCGGCGCGGCACCCGTCAACTGCTCGCCTGCCGGCCCGTGTTCGCATCGTGGCTGGCTTACGGACGAGGAATTGAAGTTGGTTTCCGAGTGGCTTGACCTTGGTGCTCAGTACTACAACGATCCATTTGCGATCCCAGCAGCCAACTGACCGCATGCGCACCGCCCTGAAGCTCGCCACACTACTGCTGCTGGCCCTGCCAGCACTGACTCATTCAGCCGAGGACACACGCCGGCACTTCGATCGCGACACGGGCAAGTACGTCCAGGTGATGGTCGCCGACCCCTATCTTGAACTGCACCTGGGTCCCGGCCGGCGCTACCCGGTATTCCACGTCATTAGCCGCGGCGAGCCGATCCAGATCCTTTACCGGCGTACTGACTGGTTCAAGGTGCGCGACGAGCACGACCGTGAAGGCTGGGCCCGCCGCGACGACTTGGCAGAGACGCTGCTGGCGACCGGTGAGAAGTTGCCGCTCGAAAACATCCACAGCCGTGACCTGGACGCGTATCCGTGGGAGGCCGGCGGACAGACTGGCAACTTCGGCGGCGGCAACGTCAACAGCGTCTACCTGAGCTACGCGCTGAATCGGAACCTGGCTGCTGAAATCGCCGCCGAGAACACCCTCGGACATGCTTCCAACAGCGAAATGCTGCTCGTAGGGCTCGTGCACACACCACGACCCGACTGGCGCATCACCCCATTCCTAGACGCCGGCACGGGAATCGTGCGCGTCCACCCCAAAGCCACCATTGTCGCGCCGCCCCAGACGCACGAGACAGTTGGCTACTACGGCGTCGGCGCCAAGTGGTACCTGACGCAGCGCCTCGTGATGCGCGCGGACTATCGCAGTTACGTCATTTTCACGAATCGCGATAAAAACGAGGATCGGAACGAATGGAAAGCAGGCTTCGCGTTCTTCTTCTGATCGTCTGCGCGTTCGCGCTCGGCGGCTGCTCGATGTGGCCGTTCCACCGCAAGCACCACGCACCGCAGACGCTCGTAGACACAACCGCAGATGAGAGTTCGACCGCGCCGGTGGTCGAGCCGCAGGTCACCCGACGCAAGGTTCACACGCAGAAGATCCGCAAATCGAACTTCGAGTTTGGTGGCAGCCTCGGCCTGCTCAACGTCGAGGACTTCGGCTCCAACGGCGTTGGCCAAGCGCGTCTGGTTTACCACATCACCGAAGACTTCTTCGCTGAAGGCATCTACGGCGAGTCACGGCTGGGACTGACGAGCTACGAGCGCCTGTCCGGCGGCGCCCGCCTACTGACCGACGCGCAGCGCAAAGTGCGCTTCTACACGCTGGATATGGGCTATGACGTGCTCCCGGGCGAGGTCTATGTCGGCAAGCGGCGGACATTCAATTCTGCGCTCTACGTCGTCGCCGGCGTCGGTGGAACCCGGTTCGGCGGCGACACCCGCTTCACCGTCACCGTCGGCGCCGGTTACCGACTTGTGCTGAACGACTGGATGGCAGCGCATCTCGATATTCGCGACCACCTGCTCGACACCGATGTGCTCGGCTCGATGCGCAAAACGAACAACCTGGAGTCGACGCTCGGGGTGACGGTGTTCTTCTGATGATTCGACCGCCCGCCATGACGCTGCGCGTGCTGTTGACTGCAGGGTGGCGCGACGGCGCTCGCCGCCAGCAGCGACACTGCACTGGCACCGACGCTCCCGGCGCGCGCACCAGCCACCAGCGTCTCGCTGGAGACCTTGCGCGGCCGGGTCGTGATGGTTAATTTCCGGGCTTCCTGGTGCGGTTCATGTCGGGAGGAATTCCCGCTGCTTGACCAGATGTACAAGCGCTACGAGGGTGCCGCCTTGACGATGCTCGGCATCAACGTCGAACCGGAGCCGCGCGACGCCGAGGACTTCCTCGCCAAGACGCCGGTGTCCTTGCCGATCGCCGACGACAGCAACGGCCTGGTCTCACGAATGTTTCACGTCGACGGCATGCCCAGTACAGTCCTGATCGATCGCCACGGGGTCGTCCGCTGGTCGCATCGCGGCTACCGCGCCGGCGACGAGAACCAGTACCTCGACCAGATCCGCGCCCTGCTGCGGGAGAAATAACATGCACATCCTCCGCCTGCTTCCGATTCTTGCCGCGGTCGGCGCAACCGCCGCCTGCGCGCCGCTGAAGCCTTGGGTAAAACCCTACGAACGCGAACATCTGGCCGCACGCGTGATGAAGTGGGATCGCGACCCGGTTTCGGCGGCTTACTTGACCCAGGTGCGCGAGTGCCGCGAGGGCGCTCGCGGCGGCGCCGGCACCACCAGCCTCGGCTGCAGCAGCAATTGAACGGTCACGGACCGATGGATGATCCGGCTATGAGCACAACCCAGTTCTGCCTTCGGCTTGCCGCGATCGCGTTCGGTTGCCTGCACGGCGTGACTTCGCTGGCAGGCGCTCTGCCGGAGGAACGCGCGGATCTCAGCTGGCACATGAACGACGGCGGCGGCATCAAGGAGCAGGGCCCGCTGTTATTCATCCGCAAGAACGCAACGGACAACCTGTCAATCAACGCCGGATATCAGGTGGACCAGATATCCGGGATCGGCGCCGAGCTATTTGCATTCGCGCCGCCACTCCAGGATGAGCGCAAGCAGAAAAGCCTTGGCGTCGACTACCTTTACGGCAAGACGTCCTACTCCGCCAACGTACACAGCAGCGCAAAGAGCGACTACGACTCACGCGCGGTAAGCTTCAACATCTCGCAGGATATGTTCGGCGACCTGACCACGGTGAATTTTGGGGTCGGCAAAGGCTGGGACTCCGTTTATCGTGCTATTGGCCCCGGCGTAAGCCGCGACCCGGCGTTCCACGAGCGGATTGATCGGCGCACATGGACCCTCGGCGTCTCGCAGGTGCTGACTCGCAACCTGATCGCACGCTACGTTCAGGACATCAGCACCGAATCCGGCTACCTGCAGAACCCGTATCACGCGATCCGCTACCTTTCGGGGTCAGCTTACGGTATCGCGCCGGAAATCGCGCCGGGCACGCGCACCAGCACCGCGATCGCGCTCAAACTAAAGTACTACCTTCCCTGGCGCGGTGCGGTCTCAGCCCAATATCGTTATTTCTACGACACCTGGAAAGTGAGCGGCTCGACGACAGAGCTTGCGTACTCGCAACCTTTACGGCACGACGCGGTAGTCGTCGATTTCACCTACCGGCACTACCGGCAGGGCCATGCCTCGTTCTACTCGGACATGTTCTCTGCTCCGAACCAGCAGAACTACATGGCGCGCGAGCGCATGCTTGCAGCGCAGACCAATGACGCGATAGGTCTGGCCGTGTCGTTCGACCTCTACAAGTCGAAGCACAGATTCCTGCACAAGCTGTCGGGTGCAGTGCACTACGACTACGCCATGTATAAGCTGAAGGACTTCCGGGACACCTCGCTGCAGGGCTTCGCCACGGGCAATGAGCCCTTGTACGACTACAACGCAAATGTTGTTCAGGCGACACTCACCGCCTGGTTCTGACGAACCTGGCACAACGACAGCCGGAGCGGGCCCGGCACGATGCCTGGAGCGCTCTCACAGTGACTGCGCTCGGCGCCAAACGAGAACCGCAGTCGCTCCGCCGGATACTGGCCAACCCACGCCGATCGCAGAGCGACTGCTCGGGTATCATGCAGACGGGAACTCGTGGCGACAGCTGCTGTCCCACTTCCAGACAAAGCACAAAGGGGATCATTCATGACGGCGCGACGCTTAGTCATTGCACTCACGCTCTTCCTCGCCTCGAGCGCCACGACGCTCGCCGGCCCGCGCGAGGAAGCAACGCTGCTGAAGACGGCCCAGGTCATCGAAGACACACAGGCCATGCCCGACCAGTCCATGCCGGACTGGCTGTTGCGGCGCGCTTACGCCATCGCCGTCGTGCCCGCCGTGGTCAAGGTCGGCCTTGTGGGCATCGGCGGCAGACTCGGCAAAGGCGTTCTGCTGGTGCGCGATGATCAGGGGCGCTGGAGCAATCCGTCGTTCATCACCGTTGGCGGTGGCAGCTTCGGCCCGCAGTTCGGCATCGAGTCGAGCGACCTTATTCTCGTGTTCACAACCCGCCGCAGCATCGAGGGAGTCACCGGCGGCAAGCTCACCCTCGGCGCCGGTGCAAGCGTGGCGGTCGGGCCGGTCGGCCGCGGCGTATCTGGCGCGACCGACATCAGCGGAGCCGAGATCTACTCGTACTCGCGCTCGCAGGGGTTCTTCGGCGGTATTGCCATTGACGGCACCATCATAGCCATCGACGGCAAGGGCAACGCGGCCTACTACCAAAAGCCGGGCATCCTTGCCTCCGAGGTGCTGGCGAGTAGCACGCCAGCGGCAGCCGGCAATGCGCAGAAGCTACTTGCGGCCCTGCGCCGCCTACCGAGCATGTCCGCGGATGCCGCGCCTGCGGTGAATACGCCTACCGCAGCACCAGCGGCCGCACACGCGCCGGCGGCGCCTGCCGACGGCCGTGGTCTGGAGTCAAAGGACGTGAGCACCTACCCGCTGAACGAGGCGCCCAAGCGCTGATCGCAATCCGCCTGCCGCCACCCCGGCGGCAGGCGGTCAGTCGGCTCCGTTCGAATACGAACGGACGACCTCATACAGGAACCGGCGGCCATCCAAGAGCGACCTGACACGGATTCGCTCATCCAGCCCGTGGGCATGCGAGCCCTCCGCATCGTGGAACATGCCCGACAGACCGTAGGTCGGGACCCCGCTCGCGTTGAGGAATCGCCCATCCGTCGCACCCGTCGACATCGTCGGCACTATTGCAACGCCCGGCCAGATTTCAGCCGCCACACGCCGCACCGGCGCCATGATCGCCTCCGACAATGGCGGTGGCGGCGACTGCATGCCGAGCTCGCCGGTTGGCGCCACCGACACCCGCTCATCAGCGATGACAGTCGCAATTTCTCGTTGCACATCAACCACCGGCACGCCCGGCAGGATGCGGCAATTGACGTTGGCGGTGACGCGCTGCGGCAATGCGTTTGGCGCATGGCCGCCATTGATCTGCGTCACCACGCAGGTCGTGCGCAGTGAACCATTCCATCCCGGATTGACTGCCCAGAGACGCTCGACCGCGGCCGCGTTGGTCGGGTCGTGAAGCACCGCCCGCATGTCGACCGCGACCTCAGGGGCCACCAGCTTCGCCTGCGCTTCGAAGTAGCCCCGCGTGGCGGGATTGAGCGCGACCGTGAAATTGTGCGCGCCCAGGCGCGCCAGTGCCGCGCTCAAGCGCACGATCGGATTATTGTGCGTCGGGCGCGAGCTGTGACCGCCAACGTCGCTCGCCTCAAGCAGAAAGTCCTGATAGACCTTTTCGCCCGCCTGTATCTGCAGCGTGACGGGCTTGCCGTCGCCATTGAGTTCGCCGCCAGCGCCCTCGTTCAATGCAAACGCGGCACGCAGCGCATCGGGCTGCGTCTCGATCAACCACTTTACGCTATTGAAGATATTCGGCGTCTCCTCACCGCAAGTCAGCGCCAGCTTGAGGTCACGGCGTGGCGTGAAGCCTTCCTGCCGCAATCGGATCAGCGTATCGGTGAAAACTGCCGCCATCGCCTTGTCGTCGGACGCGCCGCGCGCGTAGAACCAACCGTCTTCCTCGACGAGCTTGAACGGGTCCCGCTTCCAGTCCTCACGGCGCGCCTCGACGACATCGATGTGCGCGAGCAGCAGGATCGGCTGGGCGGCGCGGTCACGACCACGCAGCACCGCCAGCAGTGCGCCGTCTGTCGGGCGGTCAGCCGGTGCAAGAATCTGTGCGTCGGCCGCCGGCAACCCGGCCGCCAGCAGCCTTGAGCGCATGGCCTCGGCCGCCTTGGTACAGCTGCCCACCGAGCGCGTCGTATTGGTCTCGACCAGTTCGCGATAAAGGTCGCGGAACGCGGCCTCCGAGGCCGCCGGAGACGGGACGCTGGCACTGACGACGTTACTCACGATAAGCGCGAGAATTAGCAGGACGGCTCGATGCGACATGGAAAGCTCCCGAAACTCAGAACGGTACGATCTGGCCGGGACCAACAATACGCGGCCTCGACACTGGATTCACTCTCACGCCGAACGATCAGAGCATTGCGAGCTCGTCGTCATCCAGTCGCCGCCAGGCGCCCTTCGGCAGCGCACCCAGCGCCAGCCGGCCAATCGCCACCCGGACGAGCCTAAGCACTGACAGATTCATCGCCTCCAGCAGCCGGCGGATCTGGCGATTACGGCCCTCGTCCAGCACGATCTCAAGCCAGGCGTGCTTGGCGCCAGCGCGCAGCAAGCGCGCCGCATGACAGCGCAACTGCTCTGCGTCGACATCGACGCCAGCCACGAGCGCAGCCATGAGTGGCGCATCGGGGATCCGATCGATCTGCACATGGTAGGTCTTCAGCGGCCCAGTATCCGGGCTCGTGATGCGTGCCGCCCAGACCGGGTCGTTGCTAAACAACAGCAACCCCTCGCTGGCCTTGTCCAGGCGCCCGACCGGCGCCAGCCATGGCAGGCCGGCGCCTTCAAGACAGCTGTACACCGTATCGCGGCCACGCTCGTCGCGCGTCGTCGTGACCAGGCCTCGCGGCTTGTTGAGCATCAGCACGATACGTGCCTGAGGCGCCGCATCCAGCCCCTCGATGTGGATCTCATCCAGGTCCTGACGGACAGGAAACTCAGGGTCATACACCAGCTGACCGTTAACCCTTACCCGCGCCTGGCGCACCCACTCACACGCCTGCGCCCGCGAGGCGAGCCCCCGCTTGGAAATCACCCGGGCGACGCCAAAGCGAGGGGAGCCCGAAGAGGCGGGAGCGCGGGACCGTGTCATCGCTGGATCTTGGCTCAGCGCACGGACGAAGGCTACCTGCGGCCAGATCGCCATGACCTCGGCTATGCTGCAGCCTGACTCTGGCCGGAACCCCCATGCCTCCCATGCACCCTCGATACAGCGTCCTCGCCCAGCAGATGGTCGCGCCATGAGCCACGCGCCGCTGCGTCTACTGCTGGTGTACGGTGGCCGGCCTGGCGGGCGCACGGAACGACTACGACAAGCCGCCGAGGCGGGCATCGCCAGTGCCGGGCCCGGCCTGGAGCTCATATCTCGCCACGCCCTGACCTGCGGCCCCGACGAGTTGCTAACGAGTCAGGGCGTGCTACTCGGCACGCCGGAGCACTTCGGCTATATGTCCGGCGCCCTGAAGGACTTCTTCGACCGGACCTACTATCCGGCGGAAGGCAGAACACGAGGCCTGCCCTACGCGCTTATCGTCAGCGCCGGCAACGACGGCACCGGCACGGCAAGGGCCGTTGAACGGATAGTAACCGGCTATGGCTGGTCGGCGATCGCGCCGCCACTGATCGTGGTGGGCGATCCAAACGACGCCGCCCTGGAGCAAGCCCAGGAACTGGGCGGCACGCTCGCCGCAGGACTGCTGGCCGGCATCTTCTGATGCCGGCCAGCACTTTCGCTCAGGGCGCAGGCTCGCCGGCAGGATAGCCAACACCCGCCTTCATGACGAAACGCACGTGCTCAAGCCGCGTGATGTCCTCCAGGGGATCCCCCGCCACTGCGACGAGGTCAGCGAACTTACCCGCCTCCACGGTACCGACCCGATCGCTCCAGCCGAGCAGTTCGGCGCCGGCAACCGTTGCGGCCCGCAGCGCCTGCTCGGGCGTCATGCCCCACTTCACCATCCAGGCGAACTCGCGTGCCGGATCGATGTGCCAGTCAAAGCCACCGATGTCGGTACCAAAGGCGATCTTGACGCCGGCCTTCAGCGCACGCCGGAACGTCTTCTCGTGAATCTCGCCCATCTGCTTCCAGACCGGCGCTCCAGCTGCCGCTCGCCCCTCGGCGACGTACTCGCCTACGTAAATCGTAGGAACGTACCAGATGCCCTTCTGAACCATCGTGCGCAGGTCCTCGTCGGCGATGTAATTGCCGTGCTCGATCGAGTCGACGCCCGCCTCAACTGAGTTGTGCACGCCCTGCAGTGCCATCGCATGCGATGCAACCTTGCGCCGCTGGCGATGCGCCTCGTCGACGACAGCGCGTAACTCCTCGGGAGTGAAGGTAGGGATGTCATCAAGAACACCATTTGGCATCACCTGATAGCTACGATCGGAATACACCTTGATCCAGTCGGCGCCGTTCGAGATTTGCTCGCGCACAGCGCGCCGCGCGCCGTCGGCGCCGTCGACAATCTGCACGCCCTTTGGCACGACCACTCCCGGCGCGTAGCCGAGCAGCGGGTAGGCCCCGGTGACGTCCATTGCCCGCGTCGCAACCTGCATGCGGGGGCCGGGGATAACACCTCTCTCAATCGCCTTCTTGACGTCGACGTCCGCATAGCCGGCGCCTTCAGTCTCGATGTCCCGGATCGTCGTGAAACCCCAGGAAAGGATCCGCTTCGCATTCACCGTCGCGAGGATCGTGCGGTATTCGGGTGACTGCTTGAGCAACTGGGCGTCGTAGTCATCAGCGGTGATGTCACCCTGCAGCAGCACGTGCGTGTGGCTGTCGATCAGACCAGGCAGGCAGGTCAGCGCCGACAGATCCACGACATTCCCTACCGGAACGCCATCGCCTGCGGGACGCACGGAGGCGATCCGATCGCCACGGACCTCAATATAGGCCGGACCACGCGTCTTACCGCCGCGCCCATCCCACAGTCCACCGCAATGCAGCCAGGTCGTGAGGATTGGCGCCTCGGCATGGGCCGGGCCCGACGACACGCCCAGAGCCGCGACCAGCGCCGCGACCAGCGCGCTCACAGCACGCAGTGAACCCCTCTTTAAAACCCGCATAGATGCGCCCCTGTTGTCTTTGGCGGAACGATGACCGGCTGTCGAGCACCGGCAGTACCCATACCCCAGATCAGGGCTGGCAGAGGCAACTTAGCATCACTCGACGGGTCCGCGTTCATGCCAAAAGCGGAAATGCCTGTGGCGCTGAAATCGGCGTGCGGCAGAGCGGCAGAGGCGCCATGGCAGCCCGCTGCACCGGCCCGCCAATGGCCCTTTCGCCGGCCGGATCAGGGCCTATAAGCGGAAATTCGGCAGGACCGCTCCACGCGTGGCCGCACCTCTGGGGGCGAAGCGACTTGCGCCTACCCCCGGACACGGGCGCGTACAGCCGCCTCAGCCACCCCTACGAGAGATCAGGGATTCTGATTTTATTGTTTAAAACCAATAAATTGCACGGCTTGCGCGCGTTCGCCAAAGCAGCTTGCAGGCCCGCGGACTGGCCGTCATGGCGAGGCGGGCAGATGTTTTGGCAGGAGACCAGACGGCATGTCAAACTATGCGGCTATTGACCGCTCGCTTGAATGCCAGAGGGGCGTTGCCCATCTGGGGTTTAAGCCCGCGCAACCGTCTGACAAGTCGATCGATTCTGAACCAACCCGAAACTGTTACGGAAGCTTGCCATGCCCCGCACTACACCGCTTTCCGATGTCCGCAATATCGGCATCATTGCCCATGTCGACGCCGGAAAGACCACGACGACCGAGCGCATCCTGTACTACACGGGGCGCAAGCACACGATTATCGACATCCATGACACCAAGGATCTGAAGACGTCGACGACGACTGACTACCTCGAGCAGGAGCAGAAGCGCGGCATCACGATCCAGAGCGCGGCGGTCTCGGCCTTCTGGCGCAACAAGAAGATCAACCTGATCGACACCCCCGGGCACGTTGACTTCACCATCGAAGTCAACCGTTCGCTGCGCGTGCTCGACGGCGCGGTCGTAGTGTTCGACGGCGTTGCCGGCGTGGAGCCACAGTCGGAGACGAACTGGCGCCTGGCCGACAACTATGACGTGCCGCGTCTGTGCTACGTCAACAAGATGGACCGTAGTGGCGCCAACTTCGTCCGCTGCGTCGACATGATCAAGAAGCGCCTTGGCGCGCGCCCGCTGCCGATCCAGATCCCGATCGGCTCGGAAGATAACTTCAAGGGCATGGTCGATCTGGTCGAGATGAAGGCGCTCGTCTGGGACTCGGACGACAAGGACGCCCAGTGGCGGATCCTCGACATCACGCCGAATCTGGCTGACGACCTCGACATCACGATTCCGAGCGACCGCGCAATCCTCGACAACGTAGAAAAGTACCGCACAGAGCTGGTCGACACCTGCCTTGAGATGGATGACGTGGCGATGGAAGCCTACCTCGATGGCGCCATTCCGTCGGTGGAGACGCTGCGCGCCTGCCTACGCAAGGGCACGCTGACCTCGGCGTTCACGCCTGTGCTGTGTGGCTCGTCCTACAAGAACAAGGGCGTTCAACAGGTGCTGGACGCGGTCGTAGACCTGCTGCCGGCGCCGACTGACGTTGCTGCGATCAAGACGGTCGATGCCGACGGTACGGCGATCGGCGAGCGCGGCTGCTCGGACGAAGAGCCGTTCTCAGCGCTGGCGTTCAAGGTCATCAACGACGCCTACGGCGCGCTGACCTTCATCCGCGTGTACTCGGGCGTGCTGACCAAGGGCGCCTCGATCCTAAACTCGACCCGCGGCAAGCGCGAGAAGATCGGCCGCATGGTCGAGATGTTCGCGAAGGAAGCCAACCCGATCGAAGAAGCCCGCGCCGGCGACATCGTCGCGCTCGTTTCTCTGGCCGAGACCGACACCGGCGACACCCTGTGCGACTCGGCACACCCGGTCGTACTCGAGCGCATGCGCTTCCCTGACCCCGTGATCAGCGTCTCGGTAAAGGCGAAGAATAAGGTCGAGCAGGAGAAGTTCAACGCCGCCCTGGGCAAGATGGTTCGCGCCGATCCCTCGCTGCACCTCGAGACGGATCGTGAGACGAGCCAGACCATCCTTCGCGGCATGGGCGAGTTGCATCTCGAGGTCACGCTCGACCGCATGCGCACTGAATTCAACGTCGAAGGCATCATGGGTCAGCCCCAGGTGGCCTACCGCGAGGCGTTCACAAAGACGATCCAGGAGCAGTACATCCACAAGAAGCAGACCGGCGGTTCGGGCCAGTTCGCCGAGGTGTGGATCAAGTTCGAGCCGCTCGAGCGCAGTGCCGGCTTCGAGTTTGTCGACAAGACGGTCGGTGGCTCGGTGCCACGCGAATACGTACCGGCGGTCGAGAAGGGCCTGAAGATGCAGAAGGAAGACGGCGTTCTCGCCCGCTTCCCGACGGTCGACTTCCGCGCAACCCTGGTCGACGGCAGCTACCACGACGTCGACTCGAACGCCCTGACGTTCGAAATCGCGGCGAAGGCGTGTTTCCGTGAGGCCATCCGCAAGGCGGGCCCGGTTCTGCTGGAGCCTGTGATGAAGGTCGAGACGGTAACCCCGGGCGACTACCTGGGCGACGTCATCGGCGACATCAATCGTCGTCGTGGCTCGATCCTGGACCAGCTCGAGCGCGGCGCGAACATCGCCGTAGTGGCCAACGTGCCGCTTTCGGAAATGTTCGGTTACATCGGACACCTGCGCGGCATGACCAGCGGCCGTGCGTCGTACACGATGGAGTTCTCGCACTACGACCAGGTGCCCCGTCAGGTTGCAGAGGCGGTCATCGCCGAATCAAACAAGCCGGCTGTCGGCTGATCGCACCGTCCAGGCGACCGGCCTGCTGGCCGGTCGCCTGGACGCGACCCTCGAAGGAACGCCCGCCGGGCGACCTTCGACGGCTCGTACCGCGGCCCCCCTCTCGGCAGCCGCCCCTCTCTCTGCCAATCCAGCTCTGGCCATGCCGCGTTACGCGCCTCAGACGACCGTACGCCAGGCCACTGCCGTGGCGTAGCCGAAGCGTCGGCGCCCCTAATGGCCCACTGCCGGACTGCCAGCAGCACGCTACTCAGTTCGGCGACAACGTAACCGGCACTTCGACGACGCTGTCGACCGGCAGCTTGTTGAGCTCGGCCGCCTTGCGCACAGCCGCCTCGCTCGGACCTTCGTAGACACAATATGTCTTGGTCTCGTCGGCATTGGCATACGACTGCACCCAGCGAACGCCAACCGACGCATTGTTGTCGTTGACCTTCTTCTTGGTCGCGGCGTCCAGCCCCTTAAGGGCTCCCGCCGGGAACGTGCGCTCGATCAGATAGCGATGCAGCGGTGACTTCACCGGATGAACGGGGCTGCGCGCCGGGGCATTTGCCGCCAACGACACTGTGGCGCAAAGAAGCGAAAACACAGCGACCAGAATCTTCATGAATTTCTCCTAAATGTCATGGCAAGGTTGAAGCCGACAGTCGCGACCGTCAGCGTTTCATTCAGCGGTGGAAGGATCGATGACGGTGGTAACCCGCGAGATCTTGTTCGCAGGGAAGCCGCCGAGTTCGGCATGACGACGGACCAGCGATTCGTCGCTCGCCTGATAGATGCAGTAGATCCTGTCCCCGGTCACATAACTCTGGACCCATTGGACACTCGGGCCGAGGCTGCTCAGAACCCCGCAGGATTTCTGCGAGATCATCTTGAGGTCGGAAGGGCTCATGTTGCCGGCACCAGGAATGTCGCGTTCGATGACAAATTTGGGCATATGAAGTCTCCAGATCGTTGTTTTGGCTTATGCAGACCCGCCACGTTTGCACCCACTGTCACTGAGTACCCTCCGCCGCGCCGGTATAGACTCGGCCAGACAGGCCGTGACGTCTTGAAACCTGCCTGAAACTTATCTAAAAGATCCCGACACCCGGAATGAACCGGATGTTGCGGCGCGGCAGCCCCCCCGGGAGGGCTGGCTCGCATTCCCGGGGACCCTCAGACATGGATATCATTCGCGTCGGAGCCTTCGAGCTCCACCCCTCCGAACGCCGCCTCAGCGAGCAAGGGCGAGCCGTGGAGATCGGCGCCCGGGCGTTCGATCTGCTGCTGGTGCTGGTGGAGAACGCGGGCCGGCTGGTGCCAAAGGCGACGCTACTGGAACGGGTCTGGCCACGGCTGGTGGTCGACGAAAATAACTTGCCCGCACAGATCGCCGGTCTACGCCGCATCCTCGGTGCCGGCGCCATTCGCACCGTGCCGGGCTTCGGTTATCGGCTCGAACTGCCCATCTGCTCGCCCGATACAACAATAGACCGGCCGCCTCTCCCGAGCGAGCCTGATGCCGTCGCCCCTCCCCAGCTGGCAATCGCCAGGCGCACCTGGCCGGAACGCCTCGCGCCACTGGTGGGCCGCGAGCAGGACGCCCGCAACGTCGAGGCCGAACTCAAACACGGCCGTCTGGTCACGGTCGTCGGCACCCCAGGAGTCGGCAAGACTCGTCTTGCCGAGGAAATTCTGGCCCGGGAGTCGATCGCTCCTACAGAGGCCGCCGCCTTCGTCAGCCTCGCTACACTCGATTCGGTCGCACGGGTCCCGCCGGCGATCGCCCTCGCCCTCGGCTTATCGTTACCCGAGGGCACAGATCCCTTTGAGGGACTGCATCGAGCCTTGGGTGCCGCACCGCTGCTGCTCGTCCTCGACAGCGTCGAACATTTGGCTGAGCCACTGGCACCGGCGCTAGCCGCCCTGCTGTCGCAACACCGCGGCTTACGTCTGCTGGTGACCAGCCAAGCCCCGCTGGGGATCGCCGGCGAGCGCGTATACCGCTTGGGCGCACTCGCAATACCGGCCGACGGAAGCGCCGTCACCGACGTCGCCGCTTGCTCCGCGGTTGCCCTATTCGCGCAGCGAGCAGCCGCCGCCGATCGCACCTTTGCGCTGACACTCGCCAACGCCGGCCTCGTCGCGGAAATCTGCAGACGACTCGATGGCAACCCGCTGGCGCTAGAGCTCGCCGCCGCACGTATTCCCTCGCTCGGCGTAGCGGCACTGCACGAGCGGCTCGATGACCGCTTCCGGCTCCTCAAGGCCAACGGCCATAGCACGCCGCCTCGACATGGGGCACTGCACACCGCATTCGAGTGGAGTCATGCACTTCTCACCACGCGCGAACAACGCGTCTTCAACCGATTGGGCGCTTTCGCCGGAAGCTTCACCCTCAGTGCGGCGGCGGAGTGCGTGGCCGACGAGGGGCTCGACACCATCGAGGCGATCGACCTGATTAGCCGGCTCGTCGACCGCTCGCTAGTTTCAGCGCTACCCACAGACCCACCACGCTACGTTCTGCTGGAAACAGCGCGCTACTACGCGCTCGAACGTCTTGCCGCGGATGGCGCACTGGAGTCAGCTCGCCGCCGCACTGCCGCGGCCGCACTGCAGCAGATGGACTTCGCGTACCAGGAGTACTGGTCCATGGACGAGGCGGTCTGGCTGCAACGCCACGCACCTGAGCTCCCCAACGTGCGCGCAGCAATAGACTGGGCGGCGCATCATGACCGTACACTGGCGATCGCGCTGTACGGGTCGGCCTGGCCGCTCTATGTCGAGGCCGAACTCCTGACGGAAGCGCGCTCTCGCTACGAACAGACGGTGCGACTGCTTACCGACACATTGCCGCGCGCCCGTTTAGCACGCTACTGGGAGGCCGTCGCAACATACAACTCGAAACGCCAGTGTGACCGAGCCCGTTATGCGGCCGAACTCGCGGCGCAGATGCATGCTGAGGCGGGCGACAGCCGGTCGCGTTATTACGCGCTGATGCTGCGGGTCCTTAACTGGCGTATTGACGGACCCGGACCCCGCGAAGCGCTCGCCGAGGCACGTGCACTGGAAAACGCGACATGGCCGCCACGGCTGCTGACCCATGGTGCGATGACAGAGGGCTCGCTACTGATGATCGCACGCGACTTCGTGGGCGCCCGCGACGCTTGCCGACGCGCCGTCCGCCTCGCGCTGATCGTCAGTGAGCGTCTGGCACTTGCGGCAACGGTCCGAACTGTCGAACTCGACCTGGCTTGCGGCGATACCGCCGCAGCACTGCAGCTTGCCAGACCACTGGCGCTGAGCCTGCGCCACTCGAGCCACCACGCGACGCGAATGGAGCTGCTGACACTGACCTTCAGCGCACTTCTGCTCTCCAACAACGTCGCCGAAGCGCGGGCCACCGGCGCGGAACTGCATGCCCTCGGAGCGCGAATGGATCCCGGCAAGCTCTATACCGCGCTCGACGGCATGGCGTGGCTTGCACATCTGGACGGGCGCATCGAGGTGGCAATGCGCATCAGTCACTACGCCGATACCGCACACGAAGCACATGGGACGACACGCCACGGGCCTATAGAGGGTCGCCTCTACTCCCTGCTGCGGACACAAGAGGCTGAGCCACGCGAGTGTCGATCTATCGCAGCTTCGGAGGATAAGTTCGAAATCGGCGATGAAGCCGATGCCTGCGCGCTCGCGCTCGGACTCAAGACCTGACATCGCACCGAACGGACGCGCCACGCGAAGATCCGGTCACGACTGCCACGAAAACACCGTCGCCGAACACGACCAGCAACAGCGCGCCATTCGCCGCAAGCCCGCTCCAGGGATCCCTCACGAAATCCCTATACGCGTGCGCGCAGCAGCGCACCGTGCACCCCGGCCGGCCGGCGCCTGATCCCGGGTCCCGCCGCATCATATCGGCCGCCGCCCCGCCGCTGCTAAAAAAATGCCCCTCGCCAGTAGCGGCGCACCACCGAGGCAGTGATACATTTGGGTGCACCCCAGGTCTGATCGGAGCACCCCATGGACGAGAGAAAGATCCAACCCATCAATCGTCGCGGCCTGCTGCTGCTGGCAGCGGCCGCTGGCGCGACCTTGTCAATGCCCCGTCTAGTGCTGGCAGCCGCGCGCAAGGCGAGCGCGCACGCCTACGGCGGCGACCTGTCCAAGGTACGAGCAGCGATTGAAGCGCAACGCGCTGACGCCATCCGTCGCTTGCAGAACTGGATCGCTCTGCCATCGATCGCTGCGGAGCACCGCAACATGCCCGAAGGGGCGCAGTTGATGATCGAGCTGCTGAAGGACGCCGGCTTCCAGACCGCCAAGATAATGCCCACTGACGGCCAGCCCGGCGTATTCGCAACGCTGGATGCAGGCGCGAAGCGCACCGTCGGCATGTACTTCATGTACGACGTTAAACAGTTCGACCCCAGTGAGTGGAGCTCACCACCGCTAGAAGCTGCAATTGTCGAGCGTGCGCCGTTCGGCAAAGTAATGATCGGTCGCGGGGCCATCAATCAGAAAGGACCGCAGGCGACGTTCCTCGCCGCTCTGCATGCACTGAGGGCGGCGGGCCGAAAGTCGCCGGTTAACATCGTACTTGTCGCCGAGGGCGAGGAGGAAATCGCCTCGCCGCACTTTTCGCAGGTCGTGAGACAGCCCGAAGTACTCGCCGCGCTCGCGAAGTGCCACGAGGTGTTCATGCCGTTCGCCTCCCAGTCACCGCAAGGCGGTGTCGAGGTTGCCCTTGGCGCCAAGGGCGCAGTCGAGGTGGAACTGGTGTGCTCCACCGAGAAGTGGGGCCGTGGCGCGAGGGACGACATTCATTCTAGCTACAAGGCGGAGCTGGATAGCGCGGTCTGGCGGATGGTGAAGGCGCTATCAACGCTCGTCTCTGAAGACGGCAACGACCCGGCGATAGACGGCTGGTTCGAGCACGTAAAGCCCCTCACGGATCGGCAGAAGCAGCTGATCGCAGAGCACGTCGCAGCTACCAATGAGGCCGACGTCAAAAAACTCATGGGCGTACAGCATTGGGTACGCGACCTGTCTTATCGGGACGCGCTGGAACGGCTAGCCTCGCAGCCGACCGTCAATATCGAAGGAATGTACGCCGGCTACACCGGCCCAGGCGGCAAGACGGTGCTGCCATCGAAGGCGACCGCAAAACTCGACCTCCGACTTGTGCCAGACCAAACCGCTGCCGACGCAGGCGCGAAACTCCGTGCGCATCTCGCCAAACGCGGCTACGGCGACATCGAGGTCAAGATCACGGGTGGCTATAACCCGACACAGACTGAGGAGAGCTCGGCACTGATCCAGTCCTCGATCGCTGTCTACGAGAACGAAGGATTGGCAGTTAGCCTGTCGCCGCGGCTAGCAGGATCCTGGCCAGGCTATATTTTCACGGACGCGCCCGTCAGCCTTCCGGCCGGCCACTTCGGCACCGGTCATGGCAGTCGCGCACACGCGCCCGACGAGTACTACGTTATCGAGTCCAGCAATCCTAAGGTGCACGGCATGGCAGACGCCACCCTGTCTTACGTAAAACACCTTTACGCGTTGGCTGATCGCTAGCAGAGCCGCTCACGAGGGCAAGCGTTGCTTCGCCCTCGTGAGCCACTCCAGTTCGCAAGAACAGCGACGCGCGCTACGGAAACGCATTGCAATCATGACGCTGCACGTAGCCTCGCAGTCGTTCCAGCACTAAGCCTGCGATTTCGGCGGTCAGCTCGTGACCTGCGCCGGGCAGGACATCAACGGTGAGATCCGCTCCGCACGCTAGCAGCTCGCGCGCCGCCTGCTGCGTGTACACGACCGGAATGACCGAGTCCATCTGCCCGTGCAGAAGGTGCAGCCTGACCCGCGACGGAATTGGGCCCGGCGACCTCGCGAAGCGACCCGCGATGGCGAAAACACAATCTGGCGGCGCATCAGGCCTTCGGGCCGACTCCAGCGCCATGATCGCACCCTGCGAGAAGCCCACCAGCACCGTGGCACGGGCGCCAACGCCTGATACCCGCTGCCACTGCGCAATACTCTCCCTAAACGCTGGCATCGCCGAGTCGACCCTGGCCGGTCTGTTCTCTTCGGTGACACCCCGGACCGAAAACCATTGCCGCCCACTGCCAAGATCGGATACATGAGCCGCGTCGATACTGACGACCAGAGCGTCCGGGAAAGCGTGCGCAAGAAGCAAGCCAGGCAGCTCCATGCTGCGCGCCGTCCCACCGACGCCGTGGAACAGCAGTAGCAGCAGCAGACGCGCCGACCCGGCTGGCGTCTGCAGTATAAGAGTGGTACTCATCTTGGATTGCGATTTAGAGGGACGCACTCGAATAGAGCGAGCAACGGCGCCCTTCCTGACCGGACGGACGCCAACCCACCGAGGCGGGACGCTCGGCATCCCCATGGCGCCCTAGCACTCTGAAGACCCTCTGCAACGGGACTCAGCACCCGCGTGACCTGCCAGTGGGCTCTTCTACGCGCCGCTAGGGCATCGATGCCGAGATGCCGTCGAACAACACCATTACTCGTAATGATGGTTCGCGAACAGGTCAAATGCAGTCTGGTAGTACGCGACGGCCAACGACTCCAGATCGACATCACGTTTCACTGCCTCGAATGTGTCGTGCTCGCGATCATAATTGTAGTGATTGACCTGCTGCCGAAGCCCTAATACAACCAAGTGCCCATCGCGATAGAGAGCGACGTCGTGGTTGTGCGTGAACATGGCCACCCGCGATGTCGTCGATTCATTGAGGATGTTCTGGCCAAAAAACGGCGCGTGGTATGGGAATCCGAGCATTCCGAGCACGGTCGGCGCGATGTCTATCTGGCTGGCCAGAGAATCGACACGTTGCGGACGAATGTGTTTTGGCGACCAAAAAAGGCACGGGATTTCATAAGTCCGCAAGGGAATTTGTGCACGGCCGTATACCCGCGCGCCGTGGTCAGCGACAACAACGAATATCGTGTTGTCGAACCAAGGATGCTTGCGCGCTTCCTCGAGGAAGTAACCTAGCGCGTAGTCGGCATAACGGACCCCCGCTTCCCGGCCGCCGCCGGCAACAGGCACGCCGGGCACACCACTGCGGAAAGTGAACGGCTTGTGGTTGGACGTCGTCATGATCTGCGCGAAGAACGGCTTGCCGGTAGCAGCCTTGCGGTCGAAATTGTCGAGCGCGGCGTCAAACAGGTCCTCGTCGCTTACACCCCAGATGTTAGCGAAGCGCGGGTCCTCGATCTGGCGGCGATCGATTACTTCATAGCCGTTACCACCGAAGAAATCGTTCATATTGTCGAAATAGCCATATCCGCCGTACAGAAACGACGTGCTGTAACCCGCCTCGCGCATGACCTTGCCCCACGTCGCGATCCGATGGTTGTTGGGGCGCCGAACGATCGCGACCGTGGGAATCGGCGGAATGGAACTGGTTATCGCCTCCAGGCCGCGAACCGTACGCGTTCCCTGAGCGTACATGTGACTGAACCACAGCCCCTGCTGCGCATAGCGATCCATATTCGGCGTCAAGTCGTGCCGAGAACCGTGCAGGCTGCTGAACTCTGCGCCCAGCGACTCTTCCATGACGACCACAACGTTCAGTTTGCCCAGCGCGTGGCTGCCGGCGGGATAGGAGCGGTCCAGTCGTTCCTCGTCCAGTCGAGTAAACGTCCCGCCGCCGCCGCCGAGGTAGGACGAAAGGCGGGCGAGCGCCGCTTTCGGGTCACCGGTGACGTAATACGAGTGATAGTCGAGTTCGCTCGTGCGCATGGCCTGGAAGAACTGGGAGTGCCCATTGAGCGCCAGCTGATTGGCGATCCGATTGGGCGCATGCGCCAGCCAGTCGGCCCGCACCATGCCGATCGCACAGACGAGCAGCAGCAGATGCAACGCGAACGGCATTAGGCGGTCCCGCAGCTGCGAGGAAACCTGCAACCCAGACAAAAACTTCCGCCGCAGCGGCCAGACGATGCCGAAGGTCAGAACGGACGCCAGCGCCAGAAAGCGCTTGATCGGGTAGGCATCCCGAATGTCGTTGAAGACTTCCTTCGGATAGATCAGGTAGTCGGTCGCGACCAGATTGAAGCGTTCGTCGAACTCTTCGAAGAAGTAGTACTCTGCCGCGGCCAGGTAAAGCAGCACGAATATAGTGACAAGGCTACCGGCCGTGAGAATTCGCCGGCTAGCCGCCGAGCGATGCCAGGCATCCGGCGCCAACCACAGGTACATCGTCAGCGGGAAGAACAGGTAGAGCGCCTGGACCAGGTCGTTCAGGGCACCCACCGGGATGATCCATGCAAGGCCCGCAACGGCGATCTGGCCCTTGCGCCCAAAGTCCCACCACAGGACAACGCGCAGCAGCAGCCCGAGCGCGAGATAGGCAGCGGCGAAGGCGGCGACCGGCTGAAACCGCAACCAACCTCGGCGTAGTGATGTCATGGGAATTTCACGGTAGTGCGACCCTGTAATGACGCGGCAAAGGCAGCCCGCACGAGCAGCCGGGTAACGGTAGTCCGATCCCAGACCTAAGACAATCGCCATGTCCTGGCCCGGCGGCCAGACCGGGCCCAGCCGCTCACTTCAGGGCGCAGGCACCCAGCCCCCAGCATGTGCCGCTCCGGGCCACTGCAGACGCCCCCTGACCTGCCAAGCCCGGGGGCGCCCAGCCAGGTCCGGGCCCCGCCGCCGCCGCCGCCGCCACAGACTCCTAGCCGAGGCTGCCAAACCGGTTCGGCATTCGCGGTAGCTGGTGCTCATGCCGCC
>SESH01017701.1_pt1 | contig 64503 bp, 55 predicted proteins | sample 3171561 | NCBI WGS metagenome assembly SESH01 (sample SAMN10866947, study PRJNA518727) | freshwater metagenome | biome: subpolar coniferous forest; feature: holomictic lake; material: water; isolation source: holomictic Lake 442 2011 16.5 m and 2014 13 m | place: Canada: near Kenora, Ontario
TGTAAGGGCAGATGTAGTTCTTTGCTTTTTTCCAGGGCGAGTTTAAATTCAGCAGGCATAAACTCAGCGAACACCACTTTCCCAAAATCGTGCAATAACCCGGCAACAAAACAATCACTGCATTGTGTTGACTTTAAGCCAATGCGTTCAGCCAGTATTTTACTGATGGCAGCCGTGGTTAAGGAATGTAATAAAAAATTGGACGTATTGAAATTAGCTTTGTTGTTTGGATTCAGCATGCCCATGGCGGCAACGCCCAAGGCAATATTCTTTATGGTATTCATGCCTATATGAACGACCGCTCGTTGTACCGACGTAATTTTTTGCGGCAGACCGTAGAACGATGAATTAATGGCTTTAAGGATTTTAACGGTCATAACTGGGTCGCACTCGATAACCCGGACAATATCTTTTGCCGAGGCATTAATGTCCGACGTTAATTGCACCACCTGTTGCACACTTTTAGGAAAAGCGGGCATTTTTTCAACCAGTGCTATCAGTTTTTCGTTTTTTAAATTAGTCATATAAGAACTGTTATTTAGATGATTTAAAAGCTATAAAGCCATTATTTAAAAATAAAAGACTAAGAGCGAAAGACAAAAAGATTAAGGTTGTCATGTGTTATTTCGTCTTTAATCTTTCACCTGCTTTTAGTCAAAAACGTGTGTTTAAAAATACTAATGTGCTTCGTCCCAATTCATCCCTACGCCAATATCAACGATTAATGGTACGGAAAGATCGGCTGCAGCACACATTAGCGTTCTGATCTTCGCGGAACAGCTGTCGACCTGATCGTCGGCGATTTCAAATACCAATTCGTCATGTACCTGCATAATCATTTTGGCTTCCGGGTTATTTTTATACAACCACTGATCGGCAGAGAGCATAGCGCGTTTTATGATATCGGCGGCAGTTCCCTGCATGGGCGCATTAATGGCGGTGCGCTCGGCGTATTGGCGACGTGCGGCGTTGCGGGAATTTATTTCCGGTAAATACAGCCGCCGGCCAAACAAGGTTTCAACATAACCTTGGTCACGAGCTTGTTCCCTGATGCTGTCCATGTAATTTTTAACTCCCGGATAACGGGTAAAATATAAATCAATATAAGATTGTGCCTGGCTACGTGACAAACCCAGTTGCTGTGCGAGGCCAAAAGCCGACATGCCGTAAATCAGGCCAAAATTAATGGCTTTGGCAGAACGGCGTAAATCGGTGGTAACTTGCTCGGGAGCAACGCCAAACACTTCAGCAGCGGTGGCTCTGTGGACGTCCTGGCCTTGTGTAAATGCGGTTAATAAACCAACGTCGGCCGATAAATGCGCCATGATGCGTAATTCAATTTGTGAATAATCAGCCGCGACTATTTTTTTACCTTCAGGAGCGATAAAGGCCTGACGGATCTTTCGGCCCTCTTCGCTGCGGATTGGAATATTTTGTAAATTGGGATCAGACGATGATAGACGGCCTGTCGCTGCTACAGCTTGATGATAAGAGGTATGAACTCTACCTGTTTGACTATCAATCTGTTGTGGTAGTTTGTCGGTATACGTTGATTTTAGTTTGCTTAAGCTGCGGTACTCTAAAATCAATTTGGGTAACGGATAGTCGAGGGCCAGTTCTTGAAGAACAGACTCTTCGGTTGAAGGCTGGCCTTTAGGTGTTTTCTTTAAGATAGGCAGTTTTTGCTGGTCGTAAAGGATTTCCTGAATTTGTTTCGGCGAACCCATATTAAAGGCTTGGCCTGCCAGATTATGGGCGTGGTGCTCAAGAGAAACAATCTTGCTGGAAAGCTCAAGACTTTGTAAGGCGAGCATGGCATCGTCGATTAACACACCGTTGTTTTCAATTCGAGCTAATACGCTTATCAGTGGCACTTCCATTTCCCTATATAACTTAAGTAGGGTGGGTTGTTGGGCCAGTTTTTCCGATAACACTTGATGCAGTTGCAGGGTAATGTCGGCATCTTCTGCAGCATAAGGCGCGGCCAGTTCTATGGCAACTTCCTGAAAGCCGATTTGTTTGGCACCTTTTCCGGCAACGTCTTCGTAATGGGTGGTGTTAATGCCCAGATAGACTTTGGCCAGATCATCCATATTATGTTTGGTGGCAGTGCTGTTTAAAACATAAGACTCCAGCATGGTGTCATGGGCAACGCCTCGCAAGGTGATACCGTGATTGGCCAAAACATGGGTATCGTATTTAAGATTTTGACCCAGCTTAAGTTTGTGCGGATTTTCTAACAGAGGCTTTAGTTGTTCAAGTACTTTAGTTCGATCTAGTTGATCCGGTACTCCGGGATAATTATGTGCCAAGGGAACGTAAGCGGCTTTGCCCGGCGTTATGGCAAAGGATACGCCGACTATCCGGGCCTTACTGTAATTAAGGCTGGTGGTTTCGGTGTCGAAAGCGAAGAGATCGGCTTGCTCAAGTTGAAGCAGCCAGGCATTAAGTTGCTGTTCGGTTAAAACGGTATCAAAGCTGGAAACAATCTTGGCCGGTTTGGAGGCAATTATTGCTGATTCAGTTTCGATCGGTTTTGGTCCGGATGTAGGTGAAGCATCCAAGGCTTTCAACCACGAGGAAAACCCCAGTTCAGCCAATAAGTTTTTAAGTTCAGCTTTGTCCATCGGTTGCTGTTTCAGGTCTTCGATGCTGTAGGGTAAATTCAGGTCACATTTGATGGTCGTTAGTTGTTTGGATAAGGGCAGTTGAGCCAAGCTGGCGCGCAGGTTTTCGCCGATTTTTCCGCTGATTTCATTGGCATTGGCAACCAGATTTTCTAAGGTCTGATACTGCGCCAGCCATTTTGCAGCTGTTTTAGGTCCTACTTTGGGCACTCCGGGGATGTTGTCAACGGTGTCGCCGATTAGGGCCAGATAATCGATGATCTGGTCGGGTCGGACGCCGAACTTGTCGAACACGCCCTGAACATCTAGGCGGGTATTGGACATGGTGTTTTCAAGGATAATCTGTTCATTGACCAGTTGCGCCATATCCTTGTCGCCGGTAGAAATGATGACATCATAACCTTGCTGTTCAGCATGCTGAGCCAGTGCGCCCAATACATCATCTGCTTCGACGCCGGACTCGATAATTAAGGACAAACCCATGGCTCGAAGCACGTTGTGCAGTGGTTCGATTTGTACCCGTAAATCATCAGGCATGGGGGGGCGATGCGCTTTGTACTGATCGTAAAGTTCATTGCGAAAGGTTTTGCCCGGTGCATCAAAAACCACGGTGATGTAATCGCTGTGATAATCGGCGATCAGTTTGCGCAACATATTGGTTACGCCGTAAATCGCGTTGGTTGGTTCTCCTTTCGCGTTAGTCAGTGGAGGAACGGCATGATATGCGCGGAATAAAAACGAGGAGCCGTCGACCAGTATCAGGCGTTTTCGGTTTAAGGCGATAGGATCAAGATTCAAGGGCATTCCAAGGTTAGGTTTTACGCTTAACATCGACGATATTAGGCAATTGGCTTATTTTATAGAGAATCTGGCTTAACTGGTTGGTATCTTCAATTTGTATTGTTAAATTGAGTAATGCAGAAAAGTCAGGATGGGTATTGAGTGCGGCATTGGAAATATGAATTTTAGCGTCGGCTAAAATTCGGGTAACGTCATTCAGTAAGTTTTGCGAATTAAAGGCATGGATAACAATAGGAATAGCGAAGTTGGCTTTTTTATCACCCCAATTAACCGCTATTAGTTGGCCTTGTTTTTCCGGGCTCAAATGTAAAATGTTATCGCAATCTTTACGGTGAATGGTGATGCCTTTTTTATGGGAAATATAGCCGATAATCTCGTTGCCCTGTATCGGTGAGCAACAATGAGCCAATGACGTTAAGACGTTATCAATGCCGTCCACTGAAATAGCGGATTTTGCCAGTGATTTTTTGGGTTGCGTAGCTGCGGGTTGGACTTCCAGTTCCGGTATCTTGAAAAAGGCCGCTAGCTGGCGACGGCTAATATCTCCATGGCCGAGTGCTTCGAGCAATTTATCCGTATCCGGCTGATTAAAATGTTTGGTCAGATCTTGTAACACAACATGCTTTAAACCCAAACGTTGGCTTTCTTTTTCTAAAATGGCTTTGCCCGTTGCTATATTTTGTGCTTGTTGCTGATTTTTAAACCAGCTTTTAACTTTGCTGATTGCTGCTGAGGTTTTTAAATAACCCAGATTAAGGTCGATCCAGTTATGATTGGGGCCGCCATCTTTTGCCGTTAAAACTTTTACTTGTTCTCCGGATTTTAAGGTATAAGTCAAAGGGACAATGCGACCGTTAACCTTGGCGCCCCGGCAGCGGTGACCAATTTCGGTATGAATGGCGTAAGCAAAATCGAGTGGTGTAGAGCCTTTAACCAGGTCGATTAATTTACCGGCTGGCGTTAAAACATAGACGCGATCACTAAATAATTCACTACGAAAATTTTCGGATAGAACTTCATCGCCCTTTTCTTCCAGTAATTTACGCAACGAGGCGATGTTTTTTTCTATAGCCGTGTCGTGTTTGCCACCTTCTTTGTAAGACCAGTGAGCCGCAACGCCAAGTTCGGCAAAATCGTGCATTTGCTGAGTGCGGATTTGTACTTCGATTCGGTTACCTTCCTGGTCAATAATGACGGTATGTAAAGATTGGTAGCCATTTTCTTTAGGATTGGCAATATAGTCATCAAATTCCTTGGGAATGGTTTGCCAAATACTATGGACAACACCTAAAGTGGCGTAACAACTAGTCAGATTATCAACAATAACCCGTACCGCCAACAAGTCAAAAAGCTCGTCTATGTCCAGTTGCTTGCGTCGCATCTTTTTCCAGATGCTGTAAATATGTTTGGGGCGACCGTATATCTCGGCAGCAATGCCTTCGTCGCCGAGTTTTTTCTTTAGCATGGTAATAAAGTTGTTGACGCAATTTTCTCTTGCAACCCTGTTATCGGATAAAGACTTTGCAATACGGCGATAGGATTGAGGTTTGAGATAGCGAAATGCCATGTCCTCAAGTTCCCATTTTAACTGATGAATGCCCATTCGATTGGCAATCGGCGCATAGATGTCTAATGTTTCCTGGGCAATAAAACGTCTGAGCTCATAGGAGTCCCTGGGTAAAACTTTAAGGCGCTGGACCCGGTAAGCCAGTTTTATCAATACAGCACGAACATCTTGGGTCATGGACAACAACATTCGGCGCAAAATTTCCGTTTGACTGGGTTGGTTAGTCATTTCCAGAGAATAAACGGATAGTTTATTTAACCATATAACGTCTTTAACTAGCTCTGCAACCTTGTTGCCAAACTCTGCCTTTATGTTAAGTTGCGGATCAAGAGCGGTTAAACGGGGATCGCTTAAAATCGCGGCGAGAATGGTTTTTAAATCAATATTTAAATCCATCAAAATAGCAGCTACCTCAACACCTTTTGGACGAAAATAATGAGGGTCTTCAGGTATTTGTGCAACTATTGCCAGCGCCCGATTTATTTGCTCGGTGTCGGGGACAGAGAATCCGCTAAAAAGCTGTTTATTGGGATCAGTATTTTTTTGCATCAAACGAGAGTCAATTAGTTGTAAGTCTGATGGTTATGATAGGTCAATGCCGGTAAATGTAACAAGCTATCATTGCCCGTCTTGAAATCTTTAGTGCTTTGATTATGAAGTTACCGCGTGTTGAAAAAGATGACGGCTTACATCGCATGTGTAATTAACTACGTATTTTAACTTATTGAAAATTAATAAAAATAAATTATTATATTAATTCTTGTTGATTCGGTTATCCCATAACCAAGTCAGTCGGACTGGGTTAATCGGAGTAGTGAGTGGTTGTCAGAATATTGGCAGACAAATCATAGATCGCATATTTTTTATCAAAGGAAAAATCAATATGAAAAAATTATTAGTAGTGTTATTTATCGCCTTTTGCTCATTTAGTGTTATGGCTAAACCTGTAAACATTAATACTGCTGATGCAAAAACCATAGGGGAATCCTTGAAAGGTATTGGACTGAAAAAGGCTGAAGCTATTGTTAAATACAGAACAGAAAAAGGGCCATTCAAAACAGTGGATGAACTTGACAATGTAAGTGGTATTGGCAAAAAGACTGTAGAAAGTATCAAGAATGATGTGTTATTGAGTGATGAAGCAACCGCAGAACCCAAAGTTGAAGCTGCACCTTCCGTCGCGCCAGTCCCCGCAGCTACTCCTGTTCCGAGCGAACCAAAGGCAGATAAAAAATAGTTGAAAAAAACAAGTCTATAGTAGACATTTCTCATAACCAATGATCCTCGGGGTAGGGATCATTGGTTTTTTTGTTTTGTTGACTCAATCGCCTATCAAAATGGGGCGACTGATTTTACAAAATACACATCACAGTGAACGCGTATGGGATAATGATTGTTTTTTATCATGAACAACCATTCTATGCAATTTTCACTTCAACGCTTGCCCAGTCGGGCGACTTGGCTTAAGGTCCATATATATATTGCATTAAGCGCGGGTTTCTTTTTTGCGTTGATGGGACTGACCGGCAGCATCAGCGTTTATCGCGAAGAATTGGATACACTTTTAAATCCACAATTATTTATTGAACAGCCCTCAGGTAAGCGCCAGTCGTTAGATAAAATAATGATGGCTGTTCAGGTCGCCCATCCCAACCGCCACGGTTCATGGACGCTTGAAATGCCTCGCTCGCCAAATGGCATGATTACCGCTTGGTTCGATAAACCACGAGAAACATTCTTTGAGCTTTACGCGCCATTAATGGTATCGGTCAATCCTTATACAGCCGAGGTTGTTGCGAGTCGATTTTGGGGACGGACACTTACTACCTGGTTTTTAGATCTACATACTCAGCTTCAGTTTGAACGATTCGGCTGGAATGGGGTTGGTATTTTGAGTCTGTTGCTGATGTTATCAATCGGCTCAGGCATTTATTTATGGTGGCCGGGCTGGCGAGGTATTTGGGCAGCACTGGTAATCCATCATAATCTCGGCATGATCCGGTTGGTTTTCGATTTACACCGGCTGATCGGGCTGCTTACCGCTCCCATTTTACTGTTGCTGGCGTTTACAGGTTTTAATCTAAGTTATCCCTCAGTATTGGAAAAATTAGTCGGTTCTTCAGGGATGGAACATGGTGAAACAGGGCGCACTATAATCAGTACTGCAACGCCCAATAATCATCCTGTCGGTTTGGAGTCTGCTGAATTTGTCGCTAGAGGACCGTTTCCCCGCGCCGAACTCAGGCGGGTGACCACGCCGGCTGGCGATAGCGGTATTTATCGGATTAATTTGCGCCAAAGTAGTGAAATCAATCAGCGACATCCCTACACCACCGTTTGGGTTGATCGCTGGAGTGGTCAGATTAGGGAAGTCCGCAACCCCACAGGTTTTAGCCAAGGTGAAAACTTTACGGCCTGGATCTGGCCGGTGCATACCGGTGAGGCTGTTGGCAGCACTGGACGGTTACTTTGGTTTTTTGCCGGCATCGGGTTGTTTTTTCTCTATGTTACCGGCTTATTACGTTGGCTATATCGGCGTGGTAAGGTAAAGGATCGCGAGGTTGATTTTGCGAAGCTAAAACCTTTATTTTTGAGTTTGCAAGCCTCAGGCTATCATCTGATTGTTAAATTATTTAAGTTAACAGTCCGGGTGTTACGAGAGGCTAAAAGCCAGGTGCCACAAATGATGCGAGTTTGTGAAAGTCTGTTGCAGCGGTTGCATGCAATGATAAAAAATCAACAAAAACGGCTGGGGAAAAATGGGAAGTGACCCATTGGGTTTTCTAATGCTTAAAACCAAACGAGTTGTTGACTTAAAAGGCCAAAGGCAAGATTGTCAGCTAATGAGTTGTTGTCGTATTAAATATCTGTTGCCTTGCTGAATTTCAGCGATAATCATAATTCTTGTATGACCACCGGAACACGTTTGAATGTTAAAAAATCCGTTTCTTAAACAACTGATGGGCAGCTTTATGGACTTGGCGCCTATATTTGTGGTTGTTTTGATATTTCAGATTTTAATTGTTCGTCAGCCTATCCCAAACATAGGCAGCGTTATAAGCGGGACAATATTTGTGATTCTTGGACTTACTTTTTTTATTCAAGGGTTGGAACAAAGTTTGTTTCCGATTGGTGAGTCTTTGGCTTATGCCTTTGCACGAAAAGGCAGCTTGTTTTGGTTACTGACTTTTGCTTTTTGTCTTGGATTCGGCGCCGCTGTTGCTGAGCCAGGACTCATATCGGTCGTTGAGAAAGCAGCAAATATTGTAGGTAAGAGCAAGCTGATAGAACAAACCGATGCAGCAAAGACTAGCTATGCGCTGGGACTTCGGCTCACTGTCGCCTTGTCAATCGGGCTTGCAATCGTAGTTGGAGTGTTGAGGATTATCAAGGGGTGGCCGGTGTACTATCCTGTTTTGTTGGCTTATTTGTGTATTGCTACCATGACGCCATTTGTGCCTGTCGAAATTATAGGGATTGCTTATGATTCAGGAGTGGTCGCCACATCGAGTATTACAGCTCCTTTACTTACTGTAATAGGCGTTGGTTTGGCTACTTCAATAAAAGGGCGTCACCCGCTGGCTGATGGCTTTGGGTTAATCGTTTTGGCGTCTTTGATGTCGACGATTTTCGTTATGGTATACGGGATGTCCACTTGAACGATTGGTTGCTGCATTTTTCATTGAAGCTTTTGGAAACCGGGCAAAATATTTTACCTGTTGTTATTGTTATCATTGGCTTTCAGCTACTGGTGATTCGAAAACCTTTGGCACATCCCAAAAAAACAATTAGCGGCTTTATGTATCTTTTGTTGGGAATTGTCTTCTTACTGGAAGGATTGGATCTGGCTTTGTTTCCCTTGGGTAATTTGATGGCTTTACAGCTCACTACCCCGGATTTTTTGGGTGTCTCTTCACTTGATAAGGTGGTGTCCTGGAAGGATTATTTTTGGGTGTATATTTTTGCTGCAAGTCTTGGCTTTTCTAGTGCACTGGCTGAACCTTCGTTGCGAGCAGTCAGTCTTAAGGCCGAACAAATTTCAGGTGGCACGATCAGGTCCTGGGGGCTAAGGTTATCGGTGGCCATTGGTGTGAGCCTGGCCTTGGCTTTGGGTGCATTGCGGATTGTTATGGGGCTGGAACTTTATTTATTTATTATAAGTAGTTATATCCTTGTTCTGGTTCAGACCCGTTTCGCACCTAAATTGATTATTGGCCTGGCCTACGATTCGGGCGGGATAACCACGTCAATGGTTACCGTACCCTTGGTTAGTTCATTAGGAATGGGGTTGGCGTCAGCTATCCCGGGGCGAAATCCGTTACTTGATGGCTTTGGCTTGCTCGCCTTGGCTAGTATAGTGCCCATGATTATTGTTATGGGTTACGCCCAAATTGCACACTGGCTTAATAAAAGCCGCCTTTCATCCAACTCCTGAGGTAAATCATGCATTTCAAATTAATTATTGTCTTTGTTGAAGACGACAAAACTGATCTGGTTCTTGAGACCGCACGTGAAAATGGCGCCAAAGGCGCGACCGTTGTCAATAATGCCCGTGGCGAAGGCATGAAACAATCGAAAACCTTTTTCGGTTTAAGTCTCGAAACACAGCGTGATGTTCTGCTTTTTCTGGTTGAGGAGCATCTTTGCAGACACATCCTTGAAACAATAGCCAAAGTCGCACAATTTGACAGCAAGCCTGGAACCGGCATTGCGATTCAGATTGATGTCGAAGATGCCGTTGGGGTTATGCATCAGGTTGAACAGTTAACCCAGGAAATTGAGGACAAAATATGACACTGCCACGCATTGTAATTCGTGTAAGGGATGTGATGAAAACCGACTTTGCTACTATCGATGGCATTGCTACTATTGATGATGCCCTCAAGCAGATGAAGTCAAATAAAACATCGGTACTTGTTGTTAATAAGCGTCATGAGGATGACGAATACGGTATGATTAATTCAGGGGACATTGCTAGGCATGTATTGGCTAAAGACCGGGCTCCGGATCGGGTGAATGTCTATGAAATCATGAGTAAACCGGTAATTTCAGTTCATCCGGATATGGATATTCGTTATTGCTCACGTTTATTTGCCAACTATAATTTGGTTAGGGCTCCTGTTATCGAGAATAACAAGATTATTGGCATGGTTAGTCCAAATTCCCTGGTATTGGACGGCATGTACAGAGCGTGTAAATGATATGTAATGCCTGAATTTTTAGGTGTTTAGCGGTTATTAATAGGTTTTTGAAAAGGTGGTTGATTATGTTGAAATTATTGATGTTATTAAAATTTAATTCAAGAATCTGGTTTTTTCTGGGCTTCGCCGGTTGTGTTTTTTTACTGTCTATGGGCGCTTATTTTCAATTTATTGGCGGGCTTGATCCCTGCCCTTTGTGCATTTCCCAGCGCATCGCAATTTTAGTGACTGGCTTGGTTTTCTTGACGGCTGGCCTTCACAATCCAGGGCAGTCGGGAGTGACTATTTATGGAATCTTGGGCGCAGTGTCAGCTTTGTGTGGCGGTGCAATTTCAACTCGCCATGTGTGGATACAGCATTTGCCGCCAGATAAGGTGCCTGAATGTGGCCCAGGTCTGGAGTATGTGTTGCAAAACTTTCCACTATTTGAAACGATCAAGTTAATGTTAAGTGGTACTGGAGATTGTGCTAAGGTGGATTGGACGATGTTTGGTTTTAGTATGCCGGCTTGGACATTACTGGCTTTTTTAATGTTGGCGACATTAAGTCTGCTGCAAATCTGGAATTATAAAGAGCCTGAACGATAGGGTTTAAAGGTTAAGGCGTATATTTCGGAACGAATTGTTTCCGTATAAAAAATTTTCTGGGGAAAGCATGAAAAATATCTTTTTGGCCATTTTGTTGGCAAGCAGTTGTTCCTTGTCGCATGCAGTAGAGAAAGCGAATTCTTTACATCGGGTCATTATGGGAGATCATCGATCTATCGAGCATAAACATCGTGATATATACCGCCATCCCCAACAAACCCTGGAATTTTTTGACGTTAAGGATGATATGACAGTTGTGGAAATCTGGCCGGGAGAGGGTTGGTATACGGAAATCCTCGCGCCTTACCTGAAAGACCACGGTAAATTATATGCTGCGCATTTTTCAGGGAATGCCAATCAGGTGTATTACCAAAAAAACCTGAGTGAGTTTGTTAAAAAAATTAAAAGTAAGTCAAAACTATATGGCAAGCTCAAATTAACGGTACTTCAGCCGCCCGAGTTTTTGCAGGTGGCGCCTGAAGGGTCCGCCGACAGGGTTCTAACATTTCGCAATGTGCATAACTGGATGAAAAATGATCAGGCAGCAACGGTATTTAATGCAATGTTTAAGGCTTTAAAGCCTGGTGGAATTTTAGGGGTTGTAGAGCATAGAAATTCAGTATTAAAACCCCAAGATATTCATGCAGCATCTGGTTATGTTACCGAGGATTATGTTATTGCTTTGGCAAGAAACGCGGGCTTTGAATTTCTGGAAAAATCGGAAATCAATGCAAATGGCAAAGATACCAAAGATTATCCCGCGGGTGTCTGGACTTTACCGCCTGCTCTAAAGCTTAAGGATAAAAACAGAAAGGCTTATGAAGCCATTGGCGAAAGTGACCGTATGACGATTAAATTCATCAAACCGTTGTAAAAATTAAATGGCAACTTTGTTGGTTTTTGCACAGTTCATAATTTTACAGGCGAACTGGTTTAAAGTTGAAGCTGAGAGTCGGTAATATAGCTATTTTCTTACAAACACGTATTCTTAACCAACTGAAAAATAAAATGATTTTTTTTGTTGTTTTAAATTTATTCAATGTAAAGAAACTGTAATAAAAACCGTTAGTAAGGATTGTTAAAAACTATTTTCCCACAGAGTTATCCACAGCTTCTGTGGGTATCTTGAATAGTTTAAATCTTATAGTGACTTAGCCTTAAATCATCATAAATAAATTAAACAGCATGGACAAGTTGCAAAGTGGAAAGGAATTGATTTTCAGAGTTGCCATTGCCATCCCTGTATATCGTCTGTTTGATTATCTGGCTCCAGAACAGTTTGAATTGGTCAATATCAAACCGGGCATTCGACTGGAAGTCCCTTTTGGCAATACTAATAAAATCGCTTTTCTGGTTGAATGTGTCCAGCATAGTGATTTGGATATCGGTAAATTAAAACGTATAAATCGGATACTGGACGAACATCCGTTATTATCTTCAAAAGACTTGACGCTTCTGCATTGGGCAAGTCGATATTATCATCATCCATTGGGGGAGGTATTTAGTGCAGCTTTTCCCGTAGCGCTTCGACAAGGCAAGGCAGCCATAATACAGACACAAAAACGCTATGCCCTTACTATGGCCGGCAGGGTTCTTGAGAGCGAGCTCTTAAAGCGGACGCCCAAGCAAAAAAGCGTGCTGGAAAAATTTCAGGCTCACTCTCACAGTCTATCTGAAGCTGAGCTTTCTGCATGGAACCAGAGCTGGCGGACTTCTGTAAAACAATTATTGGATAAATCTGTTTTAGAGCTTGCGGATGCAGTATCCGAGTCAAGTTACATTTTGGGCGGTGCTATCGATTTTTGTTCAATTATTAAAACCAATACCCTGCAATGTAATCCGCAGCAACAGTCCGCTATAGTTGCTGTGACTGCAAGTCTGGAACAATTTGGTGTTTTTTTGCTGGAGGGGGTGACCGGCAGCGGTAAAACCGAAGTTTATATGCAAATTATTCGCACGGTGCTTGAGAGAGGTCTGCAAGTTTTAGTGTTATTACCTGAAATCACCTTAACGCCTCAGCTTGAGGAGCGCTTCAGGCAGCGTTTTAATGTAAGTATTGCCATTTCACATTCCAAATTGACCGATCGACAACGGGCTGTTGCCTGGCTTAGCATGCAGAGAAATGAGTGTTCCATTTTATTGGGTACGCGATCAGCTTTGTTTACGCCGATACCTAATTTAGGATTGATTATTTTAGATGAAGAGCACGATTCTTCGTTTAAACAACAGGAAGGCTTTCGTTTTTCAGCTCGTGATGTTGCTGTGGTACGTGGCAAGTTGTTAAAGATTCCAGTGTTACTGGGCTCTGCAACGCCTGCGTTGGAAAGCTTGCATAACGTCGATAACAAGCGCTACCGTTTGCTGCATTTGCCGGAAAGGGCCGGAAATGCAATTGAGCCGATCTTGCAATTATTGGACATTAGAAATAAAAAAATACAGGAGGGCTTGTCTGAATGGTTGATTGCAGATATTCGTCGAACGCTGGAAAAAAACGAACAGGTCTTATTGTTTCTAAATCGACGCGGATTTGCGCCAACGTTGATTTGTCATAGTTGCGGCTGGGTTGCCCGTTGTGGCAGTTGCGATGCCAATTTGGTAATCCATTATGATGAAGGGCTGTTGCGCTGTCATCATTGTGGGCAGGAACAGCGCTTGATTAAACAGTGTTTCGCCTGTAAAACCGGAGAATTAACCGCATTGGGACTGGGCACTGAACGGGTTGAAAAGGTGTTGGCAGAGTTGTTCGCGGATAAAGTGATTGTGCGATTGGATCGTGATTCTACGCAGCGCAAAGGTTCTCTGGAAAAGTTTTTAAAGCAAATCAATCAGGGTGAAGTAGATATTATTCTGGGTACACAAATGCTTGCCAAAGGTCATCATTTTCCCAATGTGACGTTGGTGGCGATACTGGATGTGGACAGCGGTTTGTTCAGCATTGATTTCCATGCTCCGGAAAAATTGGCGCAAATGATTGTGCAGGTGTCAGGTCGAGCTGGCCGTGCAGAAAAACCGGGCCGAGTCATCATGCAAACCCGACAGCCGGATCATCCTTTATTAACGACGCTGATTTCCAAGGGATATGACAGTTTTGCCAAAACTGCATTGATTGAACGTAAGGAAGCTTGTTTGCCCCCGTTCAGTTATCAGGCATTATTAAGAGTGCAAGCCGCAGAGGCTGAAATGGCAAAGCTGTTTCTGGATTCGGTTGTTCAGTTAGCTGAAAAACATAACAAAGAACATGTGCAAATTTTAGGGCCAGTTGCCGCGCCGATGGCGAGGCGAGCCGGACTATTTCGATATCAGTTACTGTTTCAAGGCAACAGACGTCCGGAGTTACATGTGTTGCTAGATAAGCTGATGCCAGAAATTGAAAAACTTAAGCAGGCAAAAAAAGTACGCTGGTCTCTGGATGTTGACCCTGTGGACTTGTATTAGGTCTTTTTCCTTAATTATTTTTCCAAGCCAATAAAGTCCCAAACTTTGTGTGAAAAAGTAGAGTCTTTATGTTCGGGGACTGGCGGGCCATTAGGATAGTTTAGTTCGTAAATTCGCGCTGTATCCTTGGCTAGATCGGTCAGTTCAAGTTGCGTGTAAGCTTCCTGCATAATTTGCAACGCATAGGGAACTGCCGGGGTGCGTTGATACTTGTCAATCACGGATGAGGCTCTGTTGATGGCAGCGATATAAGCTTTGCGTTTCATATAAAAGCGGGCCACATGAACTTCATGCATCGCCATATTGTCATTAAGTGCAATCATGCGTTGTCTGGCATCGGCAATATATTTGCTGGCTGGAAATCTGCGGATCAGTTCGGCAAAATTCTCATAAGCATCGCGTGCTGTACCAGGGTCACGCTGCGATGTGTCGGTAGGCAGGAAGCGATCGATAAAACCAATGCCACGATTGTAATTAACCAGACCTTTTAAATAATAGGCATAATCAACGCTGGAACTGCGCGGGTTGATTTTAATAAAACGATCGGCGGCAGCGATTGCGGCTTCAGGGTCGCCATTTTTGTAATAAGCGTAAGCAATATCCAGTTGTGTTTGAGCGGACTCATCGCCAAACGGATAACGGGATTCAAGCGCTTCATAAAGCTTGATCGCTTTGTCGTAATTGCCGCCATCCAGTGATGTTTTGGCTTGATTGCGGAATTTTTCGGCGTTCCAGTCGGCATACTCATCTGTAGTGTCAGAGTCGCTGGAGGAAAGGCTTTTGAGTGTTTCACAGCCTTGAAGTGACAGGCCTAAAAAACAGATAAATAGAAATTTAATTAAAATTAATCGCATAGTGTTAACAACACGTTGTAATATTGTGGGTTTTCTCGCCGGATTTAACTGCGATACTTGAGAAGGCTTGAGTATCTGGCGAGTATAACTTAACAATGGGTTAATCAGAAGAACTTGTTATGACAAGATTGACGGAAGAAGTGCCATTTGAAATGGCTGGCATGCGCTTGGATCAGGTGCTTGCGGAACTATTTACAGATTATTCACGCAGCAAATTACAAATTTGGGTTAAAACCGGCAGGGTTTTGGTCAATGGCTTAACGCTTAAGCCAAAAGACAAACTGGTTGGTGGTGAAACTATTGAGATGGATGCCGAGGCGGAAATAGTTATCCATGCCGAACCTGAGCCGATTCCCCTGGAAATCATTTTTGAAGATGAAAGTCTGTTAATTGTGAATAAGCCGGCTGGGTTGGTCGTGCATCCGGCAATTGGAAACTGGAACGGTACCTTATTAAACGCCCTTTTAAATCATGACTCCAGTCTGGAAACATTACCCAGAGCTGGCATTGTGCACAGGATTGATAAGGAAACCAGTGGACTTTTGATGATTGCAAAAACCTTGCAAGCGCATAACAGCCTGACCCAACAGTTACAGGCCAGGGCTATTACCCGCGAATACCAGGCGATTACCCGCGGTCGAATGACTGCTGGTGGCACGGTGGATGAGCCTATCGGCCGACATCCTACCGATCGTAAACGTTATGCAGTCAGAGAGAACGGCAAAGATGCAGTAACCCATTACCGAGTTGGGCAGCGTTTTACTCGCCACACCTTGGTTCAGGTTAAGTTGGAAACTGGGCGTACTCATCAGATCAGGGTACATATGGCGCATATTCGCTTCCCTTTGTTGGGTGATCAGGTTTACGGAGGACGATTTCAAATGCCGGCGGATTGTAGCGAGCGCTTGGAAAAAGAGCTACGCAGTTTTAAGCGTCAGGCCTTGCATGCAGCAAAATTAGGTCTCCAACATCCTGTTACTGATGAATATTGTGAATGGGAACAGCCCATGCCAGAGGATATGATTCGCATGTTGGAAGCCTTGGCTGATAATGAGCGGTGCTAAGCATTGGTTGGCTCCTGATTGGCCGGTTCCGGCCAATATAAGGGCGGCGACTACGTTGCGAAGCGGTGGAGTCAGCAGCAGCATTTACACCAGTCTGAATCCGGCCATGCATGTGGGTGATGAAGCTGAACGGGTAAAGCAAAACCGGCAGATTATTAATGACATGCTTGACTTGCCCAGTGAACCGTTTTGGCTTGACCAAGTTCATGGCAATCGGGCAGTCCAAGCTCAAATACACCAACATTTGCTACAAGCAGATGCCAGTTTTACTTCGGAAGCTGGCGTGGTATGCGCGGTAATGACCGCTGATTGTTTGCCATTGTTGGTTTGTACGAATGATGGAATTCATGTGGCCGCTATTCACGCAGGTTGGCGAGGCTTATTGGCGGGCGTGATCGGAAATACATTGTCTGCGATGCAAACGACTTCCAGCCTGAAAAGTGATTTTTTAGTTTGGCTGGGTCCCGCAATCGGTCCTGACTGTTTTGAGGTAGGAGCTGAAGTGCGGGAGGCATTCCTGGATAAATCGGCAAAATTCGAAACAGCTTTCAAAGCGCAAACTAATGGCCAGTGGCTCGCGGATATTTACCAATTGGCTAGAATTGACTTGTCCATGATTGGTATTGATAAGGTCTTCGGCGGAGATTTTTGTACTGTTACCGAGCATGAGCGTTTTTATTCGTATCGTCGGGATAAAGAAACAGGGCGTATGGCTACGCTAATTTGGAGAATATAAACAGTGAGTTTATTGGTATTAATTGTCATCTTTACAGCGGTTGGCGGTGTATTAAGCGTTATGGCTGCAGCCGTATTTTTATTGTTGCCCGATCAGCGCAGGAATGCGTTGATACCGCATGGAATCAGTTTTGCGATCGGCGCTTTATTGGCCGTTGCCTTCTGGGGTTTGATTCCTGAAGCCTTTGAAAAAGTGAAGCCGGAGCAGTTTCAAAGTTTATCCGGAACTATTTTAGCTGGCATACTCGGTTTTTTTGTGCTGGAAAAATTACTGATCTGGCGACATTGTCATTCAGGTAGTTGTGAAGCGCATGGTGATGAAGAAGATCATGGACATAGCCATGAGCATGGGGTGGCCAAATCGGCTGGCGTCTTTATTATCTTGGGCGATAGCATTCACAATTTTGTTGATGGCGTCCTGATAGCGGCCGCATTTTTGACTGATGTGCATTTAGGGATAGTAACCAGTCTGGCGGTTGCGGCCCATGAGATCCCCCAGGAAGTCGGTGATTTTGCGATTTTACTGCACAGTGGCTATTCCAAAAGCAAAGCGATTTTTTATAATATTCTCGCTAGTTTGACTACTGTTTTGGGTGGCGTATTGGCGTATTTTGGCTTGGAAGATTTGCATGATAGCTTGCCGTATTTTCTGGTGCTGGCGGCCTCAAGTTTTATTTATATCGCGGTAGCTGATTTGATTCCTTCATTACACAAAAAGACCGACATGAAGACCTCGTTGCAACAGATTACCCTGATTGCAGCAGGCGTTTTTTTGATTTGTTCGTTGCAAGGAATAGCTCATGGGATGGAGGGCTAGAGTTCAAATTGGCCCTGTTTTTTAAGGTATTTTTCATCAGAATATCTGTTCTGTCATCATCATAATTAATCAGCCGGAGAATTGCGATGACCCAAGATATTCAATCTGAATGTGTTTCCATGTCCGAAGAAGAATATCTGCAGAGTGAGCTGACTTCTGAGTTTAAGCGTGAATATATTGATGGTCAGGTTTATGCCATGGCAGGGGCCAAACATAATCATAACTATATTTCGATGAATATTGCCCGTGAATTTGGTAATCATTTGAAAGGTACGCCTTGTGCAGTTTTCATGGCCGACACTAAAGTGCGCTTAGGTAAAAACTATGTTTACCCTGATGTTCTGGTGGACTGCGCCGAAATGTCTGGCGATGATTATTTCTCAACGTCACCGGTGATTATTGTTAAAGTGTTATCCAAGTAAACCCGAATGCACGATACAATATAAAGCTTATTCAATACATTAATTTACCTTCGTTAAAAGAATATGTTTTGATAGAACAGGATTTTGTTTCCGTGCAAGTGCCCCGAAAAAGCAATCACTGGCAGCCGGAATATTTTTATCTTGGTTATAAACGCTGACAGTTGAAGACATTTATGACCGTGTTGATAATGTAGATATGAGTGAGTTCAGGCTTAATATTCAGTCAGTTCAGTAGGCGGTTTTTTCGTTGTAAGACATTTTGACTTCGAGCATAGCAATGTCGGACATAAACAGCATGCCCGACTTAGCCTTTACCTTTCGCCTGCTTTAAGTGACTACATCGGGTTCAGTTCGACCTGTACGTGCTTTAACTTCACAAAACTGTTCGGCAAGGGCGATTAACTCTGCCAAGGCAATCTGGGCATCCTGATTATGTTTGGAGGCATCAGATTCAAAACGTTCCAGATAGATTCTCAAAGTTGCACCAACGGTTCCGGTTCCTGATAACCGGAAAATAATCCGTGAGCCGTTTTCAAAGCCGATTCTTATGCCCTGATTGTTGCTGATGCTGCCATCTACCGAATCTTTATAGCTGAATTCATCAGCAAACTTGACGATGTATTTTCCAAATATTTGTCGGGGTAAAGTAGGTAATTGAGCTCTCAGATGGTCGACAATACCGTTGGCAATAATCATATCCACGGCTTCGTAGTCATGCCGACAATAAATATCACGACCGAATCTTTGCCAGTGTTCATGAACAATATCGGCAACTGACTGGCGTTTGGTAGCGATCAAGTTCAACCAGAATAATACAGCCCATAACCCGTCTTTCTCTCTGACATGATCCGAACCCGTACCAAAGCTTTCTTCACCGCAGAGGCTGATTTTCCCGGCATCTAACAAATTGCCGAAAAATTTCCAGCCGGTCGGCGTTTCATAGCAAGGTATGTTGTAACAGGCGGCAACACGGTCAACCGCTTGGCTGGTCGGCATGGATCTTGCCACGCCGCACAAGCCTTGGCTATAAGCCGGAATTAAATGTGCGTTGGCCGCCATAATGGCCAGGCTGTCGCTGGGTGTTACAAAAATATGATTACCGGTAATCATGTTGCGGTCTCCATCGCCGTCAGAAGCTGCACCAAAAACGGGGGCATCCGGACCGAACATCGCTTCTGCAAGTTCTTGCGCATGAGCCAGATTGGGGTCAGGGTGATGGCCGCCAAAATCTTCCAGCGGTTCTGCATTAATGACAGAATCGGGTGTGGCACCTAAAAGATCGACTAAAATTCTTTTTGCATAAGGGCCGGTAATGGCGTGCATCGCATCAAAAAGTAAGGTGATATAGCCGGAGCTGATGCTTTGTTTAAGTAAATTGAAATCGAAAATAGACTGCATCAATTCAGCATAATCTGTCACAGGATCGATGATGGTAACGCTAAGGTTGTCTATTACTTGAGTACCAATATAATCCAGGTCTATGTCATCGATATGACTTGTTTTGTAGGTATCAATGCTTAAACTGCGTTGATAAAACGCATTAGTATCTTTTTCCGGGGCCGGGCCGCCATTGCCAACATTGTATTTAATTCCAAAATCTTCGTCTGGACCGCCGGGATTGTGGCTGGCTGAAAGAATAAGTCCTCCGAAGGCACTATGTTTTCTGATAACATGAGAGGCTGCAGGGGTAGACAGCAGTCCGCCTTGGCCTATAATGAGTTTACCGAAACCGTTGGCGGCCGCCATTTTGATGATGATTTGTATGGCCTGTCTGTTAAAATATCGGCCATCCCCGCCTATAACCAGTGTTGCTCCGGTAAAGTCGCGTAATGAATCAAAAATTGATTGAACAAAGTTTTCCAAGTAACCGGGTTGCTGAAAAACTCTAACTTTTTTTCTAAGCCCGGATGTGCCCGGATTTTGGTCGTTGTATGGATGCGTTGTGATGGTTTCTATTTGCATGCTGACTCCTTAGTTTCGACAATTAATGTGGTGTATTAAAGTACACCAAAATTCTTCTCTAGTGTAGATCATTTATGTTACGAATTTTTTTATTGCTGTTTTGCGGGGTTTTTTCAGGTGTTGTCATTGCTGATGATGTTTGGCTTTTGGTTGATACTAAAGCAATGACCATTGAGGTTAAAAAAGGTCAGCATACGCTTGAAACCTTAAATGATATTGCCATTGGTCGAGGTGGTGCGGGTTTTAAAAGGCATCAGGGAGATAATGTCACGCCTTTTGGAAGTTACAGAATAGGCTGGGTTGGCGAGCAAAGTACGTTTCGAAAGTTTTTTGGTTTAACTTATCCGTCGGCTGAGGACGCACAAAATGCTCTGGAAAAGGGAGTTATTAATCAGGCCGCTTACAAGAGCATCATAACTGCTCACCGATCTAATCAAGTGCCGCCGCAAAACACTCCATTAGGTGGTCGTATTGGTATTCACGGTTTGGGTCGAGCTGATGAAAAAATCCACAAATCTACCAATTGGACTCATGGTTGTATCGCTCTTACTAACGTCCAAATTGATCATTTAAGCCAGTGGATAGACAAGGGTGTGGTCGTAAAAATAAAATAAAGCTGGAAAATAATTTAAAAACAGTGCAAAATTAAAGCTAGTAAGCGTTTTTTTGTAGTATTAACTTTAAAGTAAGGAAAAAAATATGAAAAAAGTAATGAAATTATCAATGGTTGCTCTGGTTGCTAGCTTGGTTGTTGGTTGTGCAAGCACTTCGGATATCGAAAACTTACAATCACAAGTTGATGGTTTGAAAACTTCTGTAGCACAAGCTTCTGCTGATGCATCTAGCGCAAAAAGTGCTGCTGATTCTGCTTCTGCACAAGCTGCTTCTGCTGAAGCTGCTGCTAATCGTGCTGCTCAATATGCACAAGATACAAACAGCAAATTGGACAATCTGTTCAAAAAATCAATGCTGAAATAAATCTTTACTGATTTAAAAATAAAAAAGCCCGGTGGGATTCCACCGGGCTTTTTTTTTGAGTACTTTATTCATTACTATGAATAGGGACCGCATAGAGCTATCACATGTTAGAATGAGACTTTTTTTGAATTCATTACATTCATGCGTTTAATTAGAGGCTTATCCCATTTAAAACCGTTAAAAAGCGGCTGTGTACTGACAATTGGAAATTTTGACGGACTGCACTCGGGACATAGAGCTGTTTTAAACAAATTGGCTGAAAAAGGAAGAAATCTAGATCTGCCCGTAGTCGCCATGATCTTTGAACCACAGCCTTTGGAATATTTTCTTGGGGAAAATGCACCGGCACGGTTGACGTGTTTGCGGGAAAAAGTAATTCGGTTTTCTAAATTGCCTGTCGACGAATTGTTAATAGTGCGATTTAACCAATATTTTGCCAACTATGATGCCGAGCAATTTATTGAAAATGTTTTGGTGAAAAAACTTAATGTAAAGTATCTGGTCGTTGGTGATGACTTTCATTTTGGAAAAGCTCGACGCGGCACAACTTTGATGCTCAAAGAAAAAGGTGAGTTTTTCGGTTTTGAGGTTGAGGGCACAGGATCTTATCAAGTTGAAGGTCTTCGCGTTAGTAGTACCTTGATCAGGGATGCGCTGGGCGAGGGCGATTTAGCTCTGGCAGAAAAATTACTCGGTTGCTGTTATTCGGTTTGTGGTCGAGTGGCGCATGGTGATAAACGCGGAAGAACCATAGGTTATCCGACTGCCAATATACAGATGTTTAGAAAAAATACCCCGGTTAATGGCGTGTTTGCCGTTACCATGACGGGCATTGATGGGCGTGAATTTGAAGGTGTTGCGAATGTTGGCACCAGGCCCACAGTTGATGGTGGTTCCAAGGTTATATTGGAAACTCATTTATTTGATTTTGATAAGGAAATTTACGGGCGTTATGTAGAAGTGCATTTCAAACAGAAAATCAGGGATGAAATGCGTTTTCAGTCGCTGGATGAACTTAAGGTTCAGATTGTAAAAGATGTGGCGGAAGCCAAAAACATTTTTGCCGAGTTTAATGGTTATGACGATAGATTATAAAAAAACACTGAATTTACCCAACACTGCGTTTCCTATGAAAGGTAATCTTGCTCAGCGAGAGCCGGAGCGCCTAAAAAAGTGGAACGAAGCTGACTTGTACAACAAAATCAGGCAGGGATTTTCCGGTAGGCCCAAGTTTGTATTACATGACGGACCTCCTTATGCCAATGGCGAAATTCATATTGGGCATGCCGTCAATAAAGTTTTAAAGGATATTATTGTTAAATCAAAGTCCTTAAGTGGGTTTGATGCGCCTTATGTGCCGGGTTGGGATTGTCATGGCTTGCCGATTGAATTACAGGTAGAGAAAAAGATTGGTAAAGCAGGTATTAAAGTTTCCCCTGCCGTGTTTCGCAAAGCCTGCCGAGAATATGCCGGAAAACAAGTTAATATTCAAAAAGAAGCCTTCATCCGCTTGGGGATTTTAGGCGATTGGCAGCATCCGTATTTAACTATGGATTTTGCTTTTGAAGCTGACATTGTGCGTGCTTTGGGAAAAATCAGTCAAAATGGTCATATAGCAAAAGGTGCCAAACCGGTACATTGGTGCACTGATTGCGGTTCTGCGCTGGCTGAAGCGGAAGTCGAATATGAAGATAAACATTCTCCTGCAGTTGATGTGCGTTTTCAGGTTGTTGATGAAGCCGGATTTTTAAGTCATTGCCATTATGTTCCTGAACATGAAGGCTTTGGGCCTTTGTCGGTAGTTATTTGGACTACTACGCCCTGGACCTTGCCCGCAAATCAGGCGGTTGCATTAAATCCTGAGCTTGAATATGCCGTGGTGCAATGCGAGAAAGAGGGTAAAAAAGAGCGTTTTGTCGTAGCAGAAGCCCTGCTTAAAGATGCAATGCTAAGGTATGACATCGAAAATTATCATGTTATTGCCTACTGCAAGGGCAGCGATTTAGAGCATCAATTACTGCAACATCCTTTTTATGATCGGCAAGTGCCTATCGTTCTGGGCGATCATGTTACCACCGAGGCAGGAACCGGAGCGGTTCACACAGCGCCGGGTCACGGTCAGGATGATTATATCGTTGGTTTAAAATACGGTTTGACGGTGGATAATCCAGTGGGCAATGATGGCGTTTTTTTGCCAAACACAGAGATTTTTGCCGGGGAGCATGTTTTTAACGCCAACGCCCATGTTCTGGAAGTGTTGGAGCAACAAGGGAAATTGGTCCATCACATTGCGATATTACATAGTTATCCCCATTGCTGGCGGCACAAAACACCGATTATTTTTAGAGCTACGCCTCAGTGGTTTATCTCGATGGATAAAAGTAAACTCCGCGAACAGGCACTCGCTGAAGTCAAGCGCGTTGCGTGGATTCCTGAGTGGGGACAAGCGCGAATCGAGAGCATGATGGAAGGTCGGCCTGACTGGTGTATTTCCCGTCAACGTACCTGGGGCGTACCTATTACATTTTTTGTCCATAAAGAGACCGGCGAATTGCATCCTCGCACCGCTGACTTGATCGAGCAAGTTGCCCAGCGTATTGAACTGCAAGGCATAGAAGCCTGGTTTGAACTGGAAGCGGCTGAATTATTGGGTGATGAAGCCGAATTCTACGACAAAATGACCGATACTCTGGACGTCTGGTTTGACTCTGGTGTTACCCATGCTGCCGTTTTAGAGCGACGCGAACAGTTACACTTTCCGGCAGACTTGTATCTGGAAGGCTCCGATCAGCATCGCGGCTGGTTTCAGTCGTCTTTATTGGCCTCCGTCGCCATGAATGAAGTTGCGCCTTATAAGGCTGTTTTGACGCATGGTTTTACCGTTGATAAAAACGGTGAAAAAATGTCCAAGTCAAAAGGCAATGTTGTTCCGCCTCAAGCGGTAATGAAAAATTTGGGCGCAGATGTCTTGCGTTTATGGATTGCGGCTACTGATTACCGTGGCGAAATGCGCGTTTCCGATGAAATTCTGGAGCGTACTTCCGATGGTTACCGACGCTTAAGAAACACTGCGCGATTCTTGCTGTCCAATTTAAATGACTTTAATCCTGCGCAGGATTTAGTCGCAAGCAATGATTTGTTGGCGCTGGATCGTTGGGTTGTAGATAGAGCTTTTACTTTGCAGGAAGAGGTCAAAACGGCTTATGAAACCTATCAGTTTCAGTTAATCTTTCAAAAAGTCCATCATTTCTGCGTGATTGATTTGGGCGGTTTTTATCTGGATATTATCAAAGACCGGCAATATACCGCTAAAGCGGATGGTTTGGCGCGGCGCTCAACGCAAACGGCCATGTACCATGTGTTGGAAGCTTTAACACGCTGGCTGGCACCAATTATCAGTTATACGGCCGATGAAATCTGGCAATATTTGCCAGGCGAGCGAAGTGAGTCGGTATTTTTGGAGACTTGGTATCAAGGTTTGGTAAAACTCGATGATGATGCGTTATTAAACCGTGAGTTCTGGCAAAAAATAATGGCTGTGCGCGCCGCTGTTGGCAAGGAGCTTGAAAAAAGCAGAGCTAAAGGCGAGATAGGCTCATCATTAAATGCTGAAATCGAGCTGTACTGTAATGCCGAATTTTTTGATGTTTTAAACCAGTTGTCCAATGAGCTGCATTTTATTTTTATTACCTCCAATGCAACTCTCATCGCTGAAGCAAATGCGCCTGAACAGGCTATTCAAACTGAACTTGAGGGAATCAAATTAAACGTTGTTGTTTCAGGGCATGAAAAATGTGTACGTTGCTGGCATCAACTGCCGGATGTAGGTAAGCATGAAGAGCATCCTGAACTGTGCGGTCGTTGCGTTGAAAACGTCGTGGGTTCTGGTGAACATAGACATTATGCGTGATTTTATTATGTTGAAATGGTTATGGCTAACGTTGGTGGCAGTGGTTCTGGATCAAATCAGTAAGCTTGCCATAGCCGCTTCCATGCAGCTTTATCAATCGATACAGATTATGCCTTTTTTTAAGCTGACCTATGTACACAACACGGGGGCAGCTTTTAGCTTTCTTAGTGAAGCAGGCGGTTGGCAACGCTGGTTTTTTGCCGGGTTAGCATTATTGATTAGTGTAGTTATAGCTGTTTGGATGGCTCGTCTGAAAAAAAATGAAACCTTGTTGGCTGTTGCTTTGGCCCTGATTTTGGGTGGTGCTGTCGGCAATTTGATTGATCGCTTGGCTTACGGCTATGTGATCGATTTTCTTGATGTTTATTACGAAACTTGGCACTGGCCCGCTTTTAATATTGCTGACTCTGCTATTACTTTGGGAGTGATTTTAATGCTAGCGGAATCTTTTGGCGTGGGAAAATCGAAAGAAATGGTTTAAAAGTTATACTTAACTTAGTCATGTTTGCGGTGTTTTCCGTCGAGTTGTTTTATTCAAGAGCAAGTTTCAACTACAGTTAAATAGCAATCTATGTAACTTTTTGTAATGCTTTTATTGTATAAAAATGGCTGTTCAGATAGCCGTAAACATGACTCCGAGGAGTAAAAATACCGAGAAATCAGAAAATTAGTTTCTGTTGTTTACCTGAGTAAAGTCATTTCAAATGTTCTAAAAGTCTTTGCCAATCAAAAGATGCGCCTGGATCTGTTTTTCGTCCAGGAGCAATATCACTGTGTCCAGTTATACGTTGTGTCGATAGCTTGGGATAAGTTTTAAGCAAGGCACTCACCACCTTTGCAAGTTGCTCATATTGTTGCTCGGTATAGTCGAGCAGTTCAGTACCTTCGAGTTCAATACCAATCGAAAAATCATTGCATCGCTCCCTGCCTTCATGGCTTGATTTTCCGGCATGCCAAGCACGTTTATCAAAAGGCACATATTGGACACAAAGGCCGTTACGCTTGATCAGTAGGTGTGTAGATACCGTCAGTTGAAAAATGTCTTTGAAATAGGGGTGAGTATCAGTCTTAAGCTGATTGTTAAATAGCTGATCTATATAATCATTCTCAAACTCACCAGGCGGCAGACTGATGCAGTGAATAACCAGCAATGAAATATCCTCAGGATCAGGTCGTTCATCAAAGTTTGGTGTGGTGCGTTGGGTAACTTCAGTTAATCGGTGTTGGATTATGTTCATGAGCTAGATTAGGGATGAAAAGGCGGAACCAAAATACAGTATTTATATTAATAACGTCTATTATTGGTCAAAACGTTATTGAGGTGCTAGTTTATGACTAATTATTTAATAAACAAAAATGAAAATATTGCTATGGATAATAAGCAACAAATAAACTCAGCTTTGACTAAGGCAAAGAGAACCGAAATTTTAGAAAAAATAAAATCGGTTTTCTTCCAGCATTTTGAGCAGGTCGTTGAAGATTGTTGCATGCGTATTGATCTTGATTTTGGCAGTCAACTAGGAAGAAATCGTGGAAAAATGAGTAAAGAGCAATATATAAAATTGCTGGAATATCTTCATTCCGTCCGAAAAGAAATCAAGAAGAACTATTTGCTCAAGGTTAGTGCAAGTTTTGATGAAGGCTATCAAATAACTTTAAATAGTGTGGTTGGAATGCCTGGTTTTTCAAATCTTTCTTTAATCAGTGATGATTTGGTTATTGAAAATCAGAACATTGCATTGATTATTGGCCAGTGTCAAAACTTGTTTTATGAAGAATTAGCGAGCCTTAATAAGTATCTTGCTACTTCTTCAACAAACCAGTCAATTGTCCGTAGTAAAATCCCGCTATTTCCGGATAAGTTGATTCAAAATCTTGTTGAAGTCATTAAGCCTTTACAGTTAAATTCAGAAGGACGAATTGCCCTGTATAAAATCTTTGAAGCTAATGTTTTTATGCAACTTGGATTTATTTATCGTGAGTTGATTAAACTCTGCGAGCAGACTGAGATTAAGCAAGACAGGGACATAAATATTCCAAAGGGAAAGCAGCTAGGCCATTTATCGAACTATATTGTCGGTGAGATCAATGAAGAGATTGAACTGATACAGGTGACTGCAGAGAAATCGAGTGACGAGTTTCAGTTATTACAGCAAAAACTGGGACAATGGCGATTGTCTCATTCGCCTTCTGTTTATGATTTAACGCCGGCCGCTCTTGATCTGTTTTATGAGCACTTTGAAATAAAAAATGCCTTGCAGATTCTTCAGCAGTTCAAAGAGGATAATGAGCCATATGAAAAAAAATTGCCATTAAAATGGCGCGTACTTAAAAAGCTCAAGGAACTCAGTTTTAGTGACAAGGCCAATAATCTGACTCGGCAAGATGAAGATACACTGGATTTGGTTGCGCTAATTTTTAATGCAATAGAGCAAGATGAATGCTTGGACTATAGTTTAAAAATAGCACTGTTAAAGTTGGAGATACCAATGGCTTCAGTTTCTTTGGGGCGATATAGTGTTTTTACAAATCAGGGGAATCCGGTCAGGCAATTATTGGATGATTTATATTCAGCAGGATTATTTTTAAATGTAGCCAAGCAAGATGATCAATTAATTTTAGCGCGCATTGAATATTCGATTAACAAAATGATCAAGGAAAGTGGCTCTGATTTTTCGAGTTGGCATTTAGAGGCGGAAGTATTTTCCGGTTATATAATTAAGCAGAATCTTCATAATCAAGAAATTGAAAAAAGCATCCGGGAAATGATGAGGAATTTTCAATCTCTGGAGGAGCTTAGAAAAATAATTGAAGAAGTTATTGAAAAAAGTATGAATGGTAAAGCACTGCCGACCATGATCGTCGATTTTCTACGTGATGTCTGGTTTGATGTTTTGCTTGCTGCATATCAATCAAAAGATGAGCTTCCAGAACAATGGTTAAAATCTGTACAGGTTATGGATGAGCTAATTCTAAGTGTGGTGCCACCTGCAGATGATCTGGTAAGAAAACAAATATTAAAAATATTGCCAGGATTGATTTTAGAGTTGAGAAAAGGGCTGAAATTAATTTCGTATGATAAATCTGCCCAGTCCCGGTTTTTTAAAGATCTTGCTGTGTGGCATATTATTTTGATGGATAAAAAAGAGGCCAAGAAAACAGTATGTCCCATCAGTAAACCTAACCTGGTTTCTGAGAAAACAAATGATTTTTCGATAGCAGATGAAAGTTCAGAACTGGCAAAGAATATTGCCGAGCAAAGTTGGGTTATGTTCAATCTTGAATCTGGCAGATTATGGGGGAAACTGATTTGGAAAGATGATTTACGCGACAATAGGGTTTTTGTTGGGAAAAATGGAGAAAAATTGCTTGAGATTAAAGCTTCCGATTTGGGAGAAAAGCTTCGATTGGGGCAGGCTGTTATTATTAAGAGTGATCAAAAAATGATCACAGAGCGCGTACTATCAGAATTGACAGGCTTATGAGTGCACAATTAAATACGTTAGAGATAAAAAGTTTTCTAGAAGAAGATGTCGGCTCCGGCGATATAACGGCAGCCATCGTTTCTGAAACGATATTGGCAGAAGCGGAAGTTACGACACGCGAAGACATGGTGCTTTGCGGCCAGGCTTGGTTTGAGGCGATATTCAAGCATTTGGATAAAAAAATAAAGATTGAGTGGTTAGTTCCTGAAGGTGCTCTAGTCGTTAAAAATACGGTTTTATGCAGACTTAAGGGATTTGCCAGAGGAATGCTAACCGGGGAGCGAACTGCGCTAAATCTGTTGCAAACCTTGTCGGCAACTGCGACTGTTTCCAGAGACTATGCCAATGCTGTTTCCGGAACGGATTGTAAGGTGCTGGATACCCGAAAAACAATTCCTGGCTTAAGAAATGCCCAGAAGTATGCGGTAACCTGTGGCGGTTGTTATAACCATCGGATCGGTTTGTATGATGGTGTTTTAATCAAAGAAAATCATATCATCTCGGCGGGCTCAATTGCTCGGGCAATTCAACTTGCGCGTGAATTATCTTCAGTTCCTGTAGAAGTAGAGGTTGAATCCATGCATGAGTTTCTGGAAGCGGTTGCCGCCAGTCCAGACCGTATTATGCTCGATAATTTTAGTATTGAAGATATGATTGATGCGGTAAATTTTAATGCTACTAAAATAGAGCTTGAGGCCTCTGGCAATATTGATTTGAACAATATCCGGGAAATTGCCAATACCGGTGTTGATTTTATCTCCATTGGCGCCTTGACCAAAAATGTCAGAGCCGTTGACTTATCAATGCGCATTAAGCTGGTGCATTGATATGCCTGAAGCCTTGATTAAACAAATCAGTCTTGGTGTTTATGTTATTGGCGTCAGTGATGGCAAACTTCAAAATGCTTTTACTGCTGCCTGGGTCATGCCTGTGTCTTTCGATCCATTTCTATTGGCGATCAGTATTAATCCCGGACATTTTTCTTATCAATTGATGCAAACCGGTGGAATATGTTCGGTAAATGTTTTGGCTCAGGATCAATATGCTATAGCTAAACATTTTGGCAGTTCAGGAAAGGATAAAATGAGTGGTTATAAATGGCAAAAAGGCATAACGGGTGCGCCTATTTTGGCAGAAAGCCTGGCTTATTTTGATTGCCAGGTCAGTCATTATACTGAGGCAGGCGATCATAAAATCGCAGTTTGCAAGGTTTTGACAGCGGCAAAACTTAATGAGGGGTTTCCTTTGATTTATAATCAGACCGGTGATATGGATGGCAGTAGTCATTTATATAAATAATTATATTGGGAACAGTTTTTTGCCCATATTAATGAAATTTTTTAAAGAGATATCGAGCTGAATCTCAGATCTAAATCATAAAAAAATTAATATAATTTATTGTTTACGTTGATTATTTTTGAATTTTCTTGGAATCACAAATTGATAATTGTGACTCTACCTGATCAATTAGACGGATATATCGGTATATAAAATATTTAACATCGAAGACAGTATCCAGGAAAACGAATTAACGGGAACAAAACTTCAAATTGCATTTTTTCTTCAATCAAGGGTGATTGCCGAAATTTAAGCTACTCTTTAAATAGCCCCACGTATTTTCGGTAACTCAAGAGGTTAAACCAACCAAGCGTTCAGTCCCAATTTTTAGATCAAACCGGGATAGATGGTCTGGCTTATCTTGTTTAATTTACCCTGGAATAATCACCGTCTTTTCCGCCAATTCTTTTAATATCTGCAAACCGCCCGTTATTATCATTTGGGGGTTGGGATGATTCGATTCTTCAGAAAGCTGCTTTAGGCAGCTTATGGTCATAATCTCGCCATTTTCCTGAATTATTTGTAGTAAACGGTAGGTAAGTGGTGTTATTTCAATAAAGTTAACATTGTCTTCAGGATTTCTATAAACAACCAGGAAAGTGGGTTGATCTGGTGCCATTTCAGGTAAAAAATTTGGCGATAGTTGTTGGACGGGATATTGATAGATGAGTGGCCAAGCAAGTGGTGATAGTGTTATGTGCCGGTTTTGCAGTTCGTCCAGACTCTGAGGATTGGCGTGCACGGTTTCTTTGGCGATGGTTAAAGCCATTTCTACCCATTCGTAATGAGCCAGTTCCAGCATGAATGGGAAATCCGTTGAACAATCGCGCTCGTTTTGCAGATAATTAAGAAACTCTTCTGGAATTTTTGAAAAATGCGGTGACACACAGGCATGATTGGCAAAAAAATCCTGACCCAATTCAAACCATTGTCTGTCGTTCAATATTGCCCGTAATACAGGAAAATTGGCAGTTAGAAAGGTGTCGATATTATTGAAAAACAGTTCACGATACATGGCCATCCGCTGTGGCTGAACATCGACAGGAGCTGGATTGTTATCAGGATCTCTGATATAGGCCGCAAACTCTTGTTGCTTGGCTTTAAAATCGATTTTCACCACGGTTTCAAGCGGAGTGTTGCGCATGTTGCGATTCCCAGGCGGCTTGAATGGCGCTGATAGTGTTAACTTCCTTGATTAATTCATCCAACGACGGGATATTAAAGTCACGTTCTAAAAGCGTCGGAAAGACACCGTAAAGTTCGTAAGCTTTACCCAACAGTTTCCAGACCGGATCAATCACGTCAGCACCGTGGGTATCGACCAGAAAATTTTCTGCTTCCACATAATGTCCGGCGATATGGGCATAAGCAATACGGTGCGCGGGCATTGCTTTTAAAAATGCCTCCGCGTCATAACCATGATTCACACTGTTTACGTAAATATTATTAATATCTATTAACACGTCACAATCGGCTTCTTCGATAACGGCATTGAAAAAATCAATTTCGTCCATCTCCTGGCCGGGAGCTGCATAATAAGATACGTTTTCTATGGCAATTTTTTGTTCGAGAATATCCTGGACCCGTCTGATTCGTTTAGCTACGTGGGTAACGGCTTCAGAGGTGAACGGAATAGGCATTAGATCATATAAATGGCCATCTTTGCTGCAATAACTTAGATGTTCGCTGTAAAACTTGATTTGATGTTCGGACATGAACTGTTTGATTTCATGAATGAAATCTTCATCTAGAGGATCAGTGCTCCCTATGGATAACGATAAGCCATGGCAGATAAAATCGAAACGTTCGGTCATGCCACGAAATTGTTTGCCATATTTGCCGCCGAGTGTAATCCAGTTTTCGGGCGCAACCTCATAAAAGCCGACACCTTCAGGAGGAGTATCAACAATTTGACTTAAAAAAGACCGCCGCAGACCCAGGCCGGCGCCGTGAACAAGTTGTTTAGTCGTGTCCATAAGAACACCATAGGTTGATGAGGGCAAAATAAATAGTAAGATCATGACAGGCTGACTATCAAAGTTTCATTTGTCGTCGGCCTGTCATGCTACTTCATTGAAAAATAAATTACTTGGCGTCTTTAGCTTTCATTTTGTCGCCGCATGCGCCTTCTTTACCTTTCATCATATCGCCACAACCTTTCATGCCTTCGCCGCAACCTTTCATTTGCGCACCACAAGCACCCTCTTTGGTTTTTGCTGAATCGCAGGCTTTCATGCCTTCGCCGCACTGGGCACCGCAAGCACCTTCTTTACCTTTGCCCATATCTCCGCAAGCGCCTTCTTTGCCTTTCATCATGGCGCCACAAGCCGCTTCCATGCCGGGTTTCATTTTCCCATCTTTCATCATTGCGCCGCAGGCGCCATCAGCTGCTTTTGCGCCTTCAGTTTTTACATTGCCTGCACAAGCACCTTCTGCAGTTTTAGGTTTGGCCATGCCACCCATTGCCGCGCCACAAGCCATTTCAGCTGCTTTATCAGCAGCAGCAACTTGCATATAACCTGTTGATAATTCGGTCATGCCGAAAGGATTTACGTCGGCATTAACCGCAGTTGCAGCAAAAGCAGACAGAAAAGCAGCACCCATTGCAGTAGCTAAAGGGGTTTTATTATTTTTTTTCATTGTGTCTCCAGTGTATTGATACAAGTTTTAAAAACCGTTCCCGGCAGTTAACCCGAGAGATAAATCGATACTTAAAAACGCATCGAATTGCGGGTATCATATCAAAATCAACAAAATAAAGAATAAATATCCTTAAAACTAGTAACCCACAGAGCGGCAGAAACTTTACACAGCTTTTTTATCATACCTAAATATAAAGTATCTAAAATAATCAGATATTTTTGGTTTTTTCATCGCACAAATCTTGTATAACGCAGGTAAGGCAACGAGGTTTTCTTGCAATACAGGTATAACGACCATGAAGGATCAGTAAATGATGGGCATCTTTTTTATGTTTTTTTGGCACTGATTTGTCCAGTTTTCGTTCAACTTCCAGAACATTTTTACCGGTTGCAATACCTGTTCTGTTAGCAACCCTGAAAATATGCGTATCTACGGCAATAGTGGGCTGTCCAAAAGCAGTGTTTAATATGACGTTCGCGGTTTTTCTGCCGACACCCGCCAGCATCTCCAGTTCTTCACGTGTCTGCGGCACTTGGCCGTTAAAGGTATCTAGCAGTTGTTTGCATAGCGTGATGATATGCGCAGCCTTGCTGTTAAAAAGGCCAATTGTTTTAATGTACTCTTTTAAGCCGGTTTCTCCCAATTTCAGAATTTCACTTGGAGTATTGGCGATTGGGAAAAGCTTGGCAGTCGCTTTATTAACCCCTTTATCGGTTGCTTGAGCAGATAAAACCACTGCAATTAATAATTCAAAAGTACTGTTGTAGTGAAGTTCAGTTGTCGGCTCAGGTGTGGCGATAGCCAGACGAACAAAAATATCCAGTCGTTTTTTTGGATTCATTAGGGTAATAGAGCAGGAAATTTATTATCGAGTTTATAAGTGTAATTCGAAATTTATAAAACGGTTAAGCATAGGTGATTGGGTGGAAGTAAGCAATTGTCATTTGGCTGGTCTTCTGGGATACTTCCTTACAAGGAAATCTTATTCGATTCAACTTATATCTACATCAATTCGTGGTTCAATTATTAGTCGATAATTTAGGTTACATACAAAATGTATATCTGAGTCGGGCATTTTTTCAATCTTATTAAAGGTCGGTGCATTTTGAAGATATTGGTAACAGGGGCAGCTGGATTTATTGGATCAACCCTTTGTATTAGATTGCTGGAGCGGGGAGACGAGGTTGTTGGCATAGACAATCTTAACGATTATTACGATGTAAATCTGAAACTGGCAAGATTGGAAAGACTAAAAAACCATGAGCGATTTAAGTTTATAAAGCTGGAAATTGCCGATAGGGAGGCAATTGAGGGTCTTTTTGCCAGAGAAAAATTTCAACGAGTTATGCATCTGGCGGCTCAGGCAGGTGTGCGATACTCCATAACCAATCCTCATGCTTATATTGATTCAAATATTGTAGGCTTTATTAATATATTGGAAGGGTGTCGGCATAATGCCGTTGAGCATTTAGCCTATGCCTCATCCAGTTCGGTGTATGGGGCGAATACCCAGATGCCCTTTTCCATACATGACAATGTTGATCATCCAGTATCGCTCTATGCGGCAAGTAAAAAAGCCAATGAATTGATGGCTCATACTTATAGTCATTTATATAAACTTCCAACAACCGGTTTGCGATTTTTTACAGTTTACGGTCCTTGGGGACGGCCGGACATGTCCTTGTTCATGTTTACCCGAAATATCCTTGAAGGCAAGCCCATCGATGTATTTAATTATGGAAATCACCGTCGTGATTTTACCTATATAGATGATATTGTCGAAGGTGTAATCAGGGTGATAGATCAACCTGCACAAATTAATATGAACTGGTCGGGCGATAATCCAGATCCGGCAACCAGTCTGTCACCTTATCGTATCTATAATATCGGCAATAATAATCCGGTGAATCTATTAACATTCATTGAAACACTGGAAAAATGTTTAGGTAAAGAGGCAATAAAAAACTTTTTGCCTTTGCAACCCGGTGATGTGCCTGATACTTATGCAGATGTGTCGGATTTGGTGAATGATTTGGGCTATAAACCGTCTACAATATTGGAAGACGGGATTAGGGATTTTGTTGAATGGTACAACAAGTTTTACAACATTATCTGAGGCACAAGCATGACTGGCAGTTGTCTGTCATTGGGTTACCGGTTAAATGTCAAAGTACATTAATTAACAATAAAATTTATGAGAGGTAATAAATGATCCTGGTTACTGGCGGTGCCGGATATATTGGAAGTCATACTTGCGTAGCCTTGTTGCAGGCGGGTTATGAGGTGTTGGTGCTGGATAATTTTTGTAATAGCAAGCCGGAGTCTCTGCAAAGGGTATCTGTAATCACCGGAAAATCTGTGGTGTTGGTACAAGGAGACGTTCGTGACCGTAGTGTTCTACGTGAAGTGTTCAAGCAATACGTAATTGATGGTGTAATACATTTCGCCGGCTTGAAAGCGGTCGGCGAATCTATGGAGCAACCATTGAGGTATTATGATAATAATGTTTCCGGTAGTGTGATTTTGGCCGAGGTGATGGCCGAGTTTGGCATAAATATGCTGGTGTTTAGCTCTTCGGCAACGGTATATGGTGATCCGGCCAGTCTGCCGATCCGCGAAGATTTTCCGTTGGGAGCAACTAATCCTTACGGAGGCTCTAAACTCATGGTAGAGCAAATTTATACTGATTTGGAGCAGTCTGATGGAGTTTGGCGTATCGCATTGTTACGTTACTTCAATCCGGTTGGCGCGCACCTAAGCGGTACTATAGGTGAAGATCCAAGCGGTATTCCCAATAACCTGATGCCATATATCAGTCAGGTTGCGGTGGGTAGGCGTGAACAGTTAACCGTGTTTGGCAATGATTATCCAACAGTTGATGGCACTGGAGTGCGAGATTATATTCATGTAATGGATTTGGCGGAAGGTCACGTTAAGGCATTGGCCTGGCTGCAAAATCAGGTTGGTGTTCATGTGTTTAACCTTGGAACCGGACACGGCTATAGCGTATTGGAGATGGTGAAAGCTTTCGAATTTGCTTCAGGTCGACCTGTAAAGTATCAAATTGCTCCCCGGCGGGCCGGTGATATAGCCGAGGTATATGCTGACTCGCTAAAGGCAGAACGTGAACTGGGATGGAAGGCGGAGCGGGATATTAAAGACATGTGTCGCGATACCTGGAACTGGCAGAAACAGAATCCTTTGGGCTATGTCGATTAACAGGACTATAAGTCAGTCTTTACGAAAAATATTTACGCTCAATTAATTAAATAATCTCAGAATTATATTTTAGGAAATAGAATGAAAGTTACAATTTTTGGTTCGGGCTATGTAGGACTGGTTACAGGTGTTTGTTTAGCCGAAGTGGGTAATGATGTCATTTGTATTGATATTGATCAGGGAAAAATCGAAAATTTAAAAAAAGGAATCATACCCATTTATGAACCGGGCTTGGCTGCGTTGGTAGTAGAAAATCAGCAAGCGGGGCGTTTAAAGTTTACTACAGATATTCAAGAGGCTGTTAGTCATGGCACTTTTCAATTTATAGCGGTTGGCACGCCACCTGATGAAGATGGAGCGGCAGATTTACAATATGTTTTAGCCGTCTCCAAATCGATAGCAGAACACATGACTGAATACCGGATTGTTGTTGATAAGTCGACGGTACCGGTTGGTACGGCTGATAAAGTTAAGGATGTCATGCTCGAAGTTTTGAATGAACGCGGTGTTGAAATTGATTTCGATGTGGTTTCAAATCCGGAATTCTTAAAGGAAGGTGCTGCGATTACCGATTTTATGAAGCCGGACAGAATCGTCGTGGGCACAGATAATCCACGAACAGCGGAATTATTAAAAGCACTCTATGCGCCGTTCAATCGCAGTCATGAACGCGTCATTATTATGGATATTCGTTCAGCAGAATTAACCAAATATGCGGCTAATGCCATGTTGGCCACTAAAATAAGTTTTATGAATGAATTGGCTAATCTCGCGGAATTGTTAGGCGCGGATATTGAGCAGGTTAGAAATGGCATAGGCTCTGATTCACGGATTGGTTATTCTTTTATTTATCCCGGCTGCGGTTATGGCGGTTCGTGTTTTCCGAAAGATGTCAAAGCCTTGGAACGCACAGCGCAACAGGTTGGTTACAAGGCTGAGCTGCTTAGTGCCGTCGAAAATGTCAATGACCGACAAAAGCAGGTTATTTTCAATAAAGTGCTTCAGCATTATAACGGTGAAGTTAAAGGCAAAGTTTTTGCACTATGGGGTTTGTCCTTTAAGCCAAAAACAGATGACATGCGTGAAGCACCCAGTCGAGTCATTTTAGAGGCCTTAATTCAAGCGGGCGCAACGGTTCAAGCATTTGATCCTGAAGCGATGGATGAAGCCAAACGACTTTATGGCACTTATGGAGGATTGACCTTGGTTGAATCTGCCGATGGAGCCTTGCAAGGTGCGAATGCCTTAATTGTCGTTACCGAATGGAAAAACTTTTGGAGCCCTGATTTTGAACATATCAAGCAAACCTTGAAAGATGCGGTCATATTTGATGGTAGAAATTTATATCAACCCGCGTTACTTAAAAAACAGGGAATAACTTATTATGGAATTGGTCGGTCTAATAGCTGATCTCTACAGTAATAACTTCCCGATGTATTCTCGCCAATAGGGCATTTTAAATCGGGAAGTTATTGTTACTGTCTTCTAACGTTTTTTGGATTTTTGGTCTTTATTCTCAGTCTTGTCGATATGGTGTTTTTCGGTAGGCATACCTGCAAACTCAAATAACAAATCCAGCTCTTTATCGGTCAATTCATAAGCCGCATTGGTTTTCAAACGCTCCGGTAAAACAACTGGTCCATAGCGAACTCGCATCAAACGACTAACGGTAACATTTTGTGATTCCCACAATCGTCTTACCAATCGGTTTCTGCCTTCGGCAACGATGACGTTGTACCACTTATTGGCACCTTCACCACCGAAAAAGATAATTTTGTCGAATTGAGCCTTCCCGTCTTCAAGTTCCACGCCTTCTTTCAACCTTGCCAGCATCTCATTGGATACTTCTCCCAAAATTCGTACGGCATATTCGCGTTCTACCTGCGTTGACGGATGCATTAACTGATTGGCCAGTTCGCCATTATTGGTCACCAATAATAAGCCCGACGTATTAATATCCAGACGGCCAACGGCTATCCAGCGACTCCCGGCCAATTGGGGTAGCTTGCTAAATATCACAGGACGACCTTCAGGATCACGGCGCGTAACCACTTCACCGACAGGTTTGTGATAAAGCAGAACACGGGTGGGTTGTACGGCAAATTTTTCCCAATGTACGACCCTGTCATTAATCTGCAAATGATCGCCCGGCTTCAAACGGTCACCCAGACCTGCGCTAGTGCTATTTATTTTAATGCGCCCCTCATTTATCCAGCGCTCGATTTCTCGCCTGGAACCGATGCCGCCGCGTGACAAGACTTTCTGAATACGCTCGCCATCCTCGGATTTGGATGAGTCTGGACCTCTCTTTTTTAGTGCCGGCGTTACCTTGGAAGCATTAGCCGCTACTTCAGTCGAGCCTTTCGAGGGTTTCAGCGTCCGCTTCGGCTGCTGAGCGGAACTGTTCGACGATTTCTGCGTTTTTTTCGGTGGTTTCTTGCTGTTCACTCTTTACCTGCATGGGTTGTTGCGTTGTCTCTAACGATGGGCTGAGTATTTTTATATCAAGCTCCTTAATCTCTTGTAAGGTTGGCAGCTCGGTTAATGAGGTGATATTAAAATAATCAAGAAATTGCTTGGTCGTACCATATAAAGCAGGTCGACCGGGTACCTCTTTATGCGCCACCACCCGAATCCATTCACGGTCCAGTAACGTATGAATAATGCTTGAACTGACGCCAACGCCACGAATATCTTCAATGTCGCCACGTGTTGCCGGTTGTCGGTAAGCGATAATAGCCAATGTTTCCAATAATGCTCTGGAATATTTTGGCGGCTTTTCTTCAAATAACCGTGAAATCCAACGGGACAGTTCGGATCTTACTTGGAATCGGTAACCGCTGGCTATCTGTTTTAATTCTACAGGCCGGTAACGATAATCTTCCTGAATCGATTCGATAGCCGTCTGTATTTCCGCTATGTCTGGCTGTTCAATTTCAGGGAAAATCTGCTGCACCTGTTTGCAGGTCATCGGACGATTGGCAGCAAATAATATTGCCTCAACTACACGTTTAATTTCCACGTTAATTTCAGGTTGTTCGGTTACGGGAGGTGTGCCCAGGGCCCTTAGACTGCACTCAGGACAAACATTGAGTAAAGTTTCAGTCGTTGGCTCAACTGCCGGTTTCGACTGCGGTTTCACCTTCGGTTTCGGCGCAGGCTTCGGCAATTCTGACTCGTAATTCGGCAAAGGGTTCAGACTGGATAATGTCGATGAGTCGTTCTTTACTGAGTTCGAGGATTGCCAAAAACGAGACAACGACTCCGTGTCGACCTTCTTGTCGGACAAATAATTGAGTGAAAAGGAGACTATCCGCTCCTTTAAGGTTTTCCAAAATGGTTGACATTCGTTCACGGACAGATAGGGCTTCTTTGGTAATTTGATGATGACTGAGTTGTTCAACTCTTTTGAGTACATCCTGAAATGCCAACAGCATCTCTTTTAACTGGATATCCGGTAAATTTATTTCGGTATTTTTTAGCGTTGAAACATCGACGCCCACTTCAAATATATCACGTTCAATTCGGGGTAGCTGATCAATTTCTTCTGCCGCATTTTTTATCAGCTCATATTCCTGCAAGCGCCGAATCAGAGTTGCTCTTGGGTCTTCCTCTTCGTCTTCTACTTCGGTCTGTCTGGGCAGCAACATTCTTGATTTGATTTCCGCCAGTAAGGCGGCCATCACCAGATATTCTGCGGCCAGTTCCAGATTTAAAACGCCCATAATCTGAATATAAGCGATATATTGGTGAGTAATTTGTGCGATCGGTATGTTAACAATATCCAGATTTTGTCTACGGATCAAATATAACAACAAATCCAGTGGCCCCTCAAAAGTATCCAGCATTACTTCCAGGGCATCCGGTGGAATATAAAGATCATCCGGTAAGGTATTAAACGGCGCGCCGTTAACCAGTGCATAGGGTGATGGTTCGGCTAAAATTCCGCCGGCCTGCTCAGGGCTATCCATAACAGGGGTCATCGAGAACGCACCAGCTTATAGTCCAGCAATTGCAAAGAAGAGTTTTTGGGCGGCAAACATCGGATAGGCCAAAATTGCCCCCAAGGCATTGGTATATAACAACACCAATAAAATGATAAAACCGTAACGCTCAAGACGGTTATATTGCCAGGCCAATCGATGTGGCAAAATACCAGTCAAAATCCGGCTACCATCCAAGGGAGGAATTGGTAGCAAATTAATCATGGCCAAGGCTAGGTTGATTGATATTCCAGCTATGCCGGTATAAATTAGCGGCAAGGAAATGGCCTCAGTTTGCGTACCGATAGTGACACCCATCCGAGCAATTAAGGCCCAGCCGACTGCCATCAATAAATTGGACACAGGCCCGGCCAACGCAACTAATGCCATATCGCGCAATGGATTTTTAAAATTTCGCGGATCGACAGGCACCGGTTTTGCCCAGCCAAAAATAAATCCGGTACCGGTCATTAGTAAAATTCCGGGAAGAATAATGGTTCCAACTAAATCAACATGTTTGATTGGATTTAAGGTTAACCGCCCTAAAAGAGAAGCAGTGTTGTCACCGTATTTTTTCGCTATCCAACCATGCGCAACTTCATGTACGGTAATTGCAAAAACTACAGGCAAGACCCATACAACAATGCGCTGCATCAACGATAACTCATCCATCATCTTTTAACCTAACATTGGCGCAAGGCCTTTGCCCTGCCGGATGATTTCGACACCCTCGGCAGAAAATTCGATGATGGTCGTCTGTTCGAAGTCGATAATGCCGGCATCAATGATCAAATCCAGTTCATTATCCAGTTTGCTTTTGATTTCGTAAGGATCGGTCATACCTTCATCTTCTCCGGGCAACAACAACGTGGTGCTAAATAAAGGCTCGCCCAGTTCTTGCACCAGTAATTGTGCGACAGGATGATCGGGAATACGTATGCCGACTGTTTTTTTCTTGGGATGTTGTAACCGTCGAGGCACTTCACGCGTGGCTTCCAAAATAAAGGTAAAAGCCCCTGGCGATAAGGACTTGATCAAGCGATACGCATCATTGCCGATTTTAGTAAACGTGGAAACCTGTGCTAAATCTTTACACACCAGCGTAAAATTATGTTTATCATCCAGTTGGCGAATACGACGAATTTTATCTAGCGCTTGTTTATCACCTAGATGACAGGCAATCGCATAAGAGGTTTCGGTCGGATAAACAATCACGCCACCCTTGCGGATAATGTCTACGGCACGATGTATCAAGCGCAGCTGCGGACTCTCCGGGTGTATTTCAAAATATTGAGCCATGGGGCAGTGCCAAGTAAAGTTGAATAGGGCGCGATTATACCGTACATCTATCCAAGCTTGCAGTTGAAAAGGTTTTCTAACTTGTCAGAGATAAGATGTTCAGTTTTTGGAGACGGCAAGAATTTGTCACGGAGATATCAAGTTTAACAGCTCTCTCCCTCAGGGAGAGAGCTGTTAAGTTATTAATTTGTTTAATTTATCTGCACAACCAAACTCTAATTAATGAAATAAGTCGATCTTGATCAACGGGTTTGGACAAATAATCCGAGGCGCCTGCATCCAAACATTTCTTTCGATCTTCTTTCATGGCTTTAGCAGTTAAGGCAATGATCGGAAGATGGGCAAAGTCAGGTAGCGCACGAATACAGCTGGTTGCCTCATAGCCATCCATGACTGGCATCATCATATCCATTAACACCAAATCAACGTCAGGATTTTTGTGCAGCATCTCCAGGGCCTTTTCACCGTTATCTGCCTTGATAGGATTTAATCCATGTCCTGCCAGAATTTTAGTCATGGCGAACATAGTGCGCATATCATCTTCAACAATTAAGATTTTGCGACCCTTCAAATTATCGTCAGACTCATGTAAATGCCGGATAACTCTTTTTTTATCTTCAGGTAATTCATTTACTACGCGATGCAAGAATAATGCGACTTCATCAATCAGTCGCTCCTGAGATCTGACATCTTTCAGGATGATGGAGTTGGCATAGTTGCGTAGCGACATTTCCTCGTCCATGGACAGCTCACGAACCGTATAAATAATGACAGGGGGCATGTCTATTTTTTCTTTTGCTACGGCATTAAGTAATTCCAGTCCTTGCATATCGGGTAGACCAAGATCAAGTATAACCAAGGCAAAGGTTCTTTCGCGTAAAGCTTGTAGCGCTTTTTCACCGGTATCGACCTCTTCGACCGTGACATTGCCATTACCAACGGAACGAACGGTTTCACGACGTATCAGCGCATCGTCTTCAACGACTAAAACCCGTTTTTCAGCGGATGATGACGCTTGTTCAAGGCGGTTTAAAACGGCTTCAATATCTTCCCTGAGCACTGGTTTTCTTAGATGTCCAATGGCGCCAATACGTAAGCCGTCATTTGACGCGTCTTCAGAGGATACGATATGAACAGGAATATGTCGGGTATCGACATCTTGCTTAAGCTCATTCAAGACGGCCCAACCATCCATACCCGGAAGGTGAATATCAAGGACAACTCCGTCAGGGCGGTATTTTCTGGCTAACTCCATGCCCTCTTCACCGGTCAGCGCAATTAAGCATTTAAATCCGCGTTCCCGGCTGTTCCCGGCTAAAATTTTTGCGAAACGCAAATCATCTTCTATGACCAATAAAACTCTATCCTTGTCGGCGATACTCTCGCGGTCATCATCAACATTGATCGGTGCGGGCAGATTATTGGTGATAGATGGTGTTTTATTCTGGACAGGATAAGTCGGTTTAGGGTCATTACGGATAAGCTCTTTTTCGGTCGATGCCTCTTTGCCAATTGCTTCAACCGGAATGTAAATACTGAACGTAGAGCCTTTGCCAAACTCGCTGACCAGTTGAATTTCACCTCCCAACAAGGTAACCAGTTCCCGGGATATGGATAAGCCCAAACCGGTGCCGCCAAAACGTCTGCGATCTCCTGAATCAGCTTGCTGAAAGGCTTCAAAGATTATTTTTTGTTTATCAAAAGGAATGCCAATTCCGGTATCGGTGACTTTAATAGCTAAGGCATTTGCAGGATCTAACTGGCTACGTGATAAATCGACATCGTCAGGCACTGGTGTAAAGGCTACCGAAACGGAACCTTTTTCTGTGAATTTCAAGGCATTGCCGACCAGGTTTTTGATGACCTGTCCCAAGCGTTGCGCATCGGTAACAATGGATTTTGGAACATCGTTTTCACAATCAATGTTCAATGTTAATCCCTGATTTTTGGCCATGTGTTCAAACTGAACATTGATGGTGCGCATTAATTCTTTAATTTCTATAGGTTGTAACCTTAAGTCCATCTTGCCGGACTCAATTTTAGAAAGATCCAGAATTTCGTTAATCAGATTCAGCAGATCACTTCCGCTATCGTAAATAACGCTAGCCGTTTCAACTTGGTCTTCCGAGAGATTTCCTGTCCTGTTTTCAAGTAAAGATCGAGATAATAGCAACAAGCTATTTAGCGGCGTTCTAAGTTCATGGGACATATTGGCCAGGAATTCCGATTTGTATTTGCTGGCCATGGTCAATTCTTCGGCTTGAACTGCCAACTCCCGGCGTGCTATTTCATTCGCCGTTTTTTGTTGTTCCAACTGATCATTGTTGGTTTTCAGTTCAACATTAGTCACTTCCAACTCTTCTTGTTGTGCCCTGAGTTCATCTTCAGAATCTTTAACGCGCTGTATCTGAGCTTCCAGTTCTGCGTTGATGTTTTGTAGTTCCCCTTGCTGGGCTTTTAATTCCTGCCGTGATAATTCTACTACCTTCGCTTGTGCCTCAAGCTCTTCATTAGAGGCTATTAATTCTTCCTGCTGGAGTTTCATGCGGGCTTGAGCTGCAGTAATTTCAAAGGCTGTAGCAACAATTTCAACTGCCTGCGCCAGATATTCCATTTCCATTTTTGTTAGAGGCTCTAGAGTACCTATTTCCAAAACGCCCCGGATTGACTGCTCATAAAGAATAGGTGTTACACAAATGTTACGAGGTACCGTTTCACCTAACCCTGAAACGACCCGAACGTAATCATCAGGCACATTTTGAAGTAATATTTGTTTCTGCTCTAACGCTGCCTGACCGACCAAGCCTTCACCTAGTTTGTATTTGCAGGATAAATTCTTTCTCTGGGTATAGGCATAGGTTCCAAGCAATGCCAATTCAGTGCCATTATCAGAACCATTTGCAATGTATAAGGCTCCCACTTTGGCGTCGAGATAGGTGGCAATTTCGGTTATGGTTTTTGAAGCTAAAACAGCGACATTATCTTGCCCCATTAGCATTTGGTTAATTCGTGCGATACCCGTTTTTAACCAATCTTGTGATGAGCTTTCGTTGCGGCCAGACCTGAGAGCATGCTGCATCCTTTCAACCGAGCCGGCTAATTGGCCAATTTCATCTGTACCTTGAATGTCAACTTCCGTATCCAGTTCGCCTATGGAAATACGCTCGGTAATCGCCATCATTTTTGTGATTTTGCGTATCATCAATCTAATATAAATTAATATAAAAGTTGCCAGTAATATCATAATTGTCAGAATCGCTATCAATATTGCCCGATTCGACTCATACCGGGATTGATTATCCATATATTCCTGCAAAGTAACGTCCACCTGAATTTGCAGCAATCTATCGATATCTTCTTCGACAGGTATAAATAAGGGGCGTATGGCTGTTTTAACCAAGTTATCCACAGCTTCCGTGTTCCCAGACAGCAGATATTCCATGGCCGGGGTTATTCCTTCCTGAGTCAGTTGTTTGGTCTCTTTTTCAAACCTATTAGATATCCCAAATTCTTCGCTGGTATATTTTGTGGACCGATATTCAATCCAAAGTTTTTCCATATCAATAAGATTCTGCTTGATACGTGCGACATTTTTGGGGATTTCATCCTTGAACGCCAGAGAGTTGGCAATTGATAGACGATTGGCCAGTATTTTTACCTTGATTTCACTTAGTTGCCTAAGTCCAACGGTACGATCCAGATAAATCGTGCGTAAACTATCGTTGGACTGCTCCATCCCATTCAAAGCGGATAAGCCCATGGCAATGGCAAGCAAGGCCATTAACCCAACAACCAGAAACAGACCTTTTATATTGAGATTATTCAGCATGGAGAAACTCATTTTGATGTTATTTTAGAGAAACGAGGTGAAGTTTTGTTTGCTCCCCTCCACCAAACCCTTTTCCAGAGTGGGCTTGGCTATTTTTATTACTGATTACACTGTATTGCTAAGCATGCCAAGTGGAAGAGGTAAGTCATCGTTCCAATCATTGTGCCATGTGGTTTTTACATCATTCGCGATCCACTCAGGGCATGCAGGGATGAGGTCAATTTCATTGAGCCGTCCAATATTAACTCTTCAATAGGTCTGTGTTGCAAGGTATGCCAGATCCGATCAAAATCAATATGGATACTTTCAAAAATGCTGACCAATTCCGGGTCGAAATGCTCTCCGCAACCTTCTTGAATAATCTCGACGGCCTGTTCATGGCTGAAGGGGGCCTTATAAGGACGCTTGGCCCGAAGCGCATCGTAAACATCAGCAATTGCAACAATTCTGGCGCTCAAAGGTATGTTTTTACCTTTTAAGCCTTGTGGATAGCCAGAACCATTCCATTTCTCATGATGCGATTTTGTGATGTCTGTACCCATGCCAATCATTGGGTTATTCGGATAGATTTTTAACACGGCGTTAAGTGTTTCAAATCCGATAACAGGATGTGTTTTCATGATTTCAAATTCTTCAGGTTTAAGTTTTCCTGGTTTCTTCAAAATAGCATCGGCAATCCCGACCTTGCCAATATCATGCAAAGCGGATGCGTGATAAATCATCTCTACGAAGTGATCATCAATTTCTGCTTTTTGGCTCGCATGATTTTGTGCTGCTTGGGCAAGGCGTCGACTAAAAGATCCAACTCTGTCGATGTGCATTCCGGTGTCATCGTCGCGAGATTCTGCCAACTTTGCCAAGGCTACAATTGTGGACATTTGGGCGGCGTTAATTTCATGCTCCTGATCTGAAATGGTGTGCTTTAAAGAGAGATTGCGTTGCTCGAGCTCCTGTCTCAAGCTATTTAGTTCGATGTGTGTGGAAACGCGTGCCAATAATTCTTCCAATATAAAAGGTTTGGTAGCGTAATCCACTCCACCATGATCAAACGCCACAACTTTTGCATTCGTATCATGTAAAGCACTTAAAAAGATGATTGGCACCTCTTTCAATTGGGGATTTGCTTTAAACACATCACAAACTTCATAGCCGTCCATGCCTGGCATGTCGATATCCATAAGTACCAAATCGGGTGTTTCCGCAATTGCCATCGCTATCGCCATTTCACCATTAGGAGCAACCCGAACCAGATAGCCTTCTGACAACATTGCAATAGCCAATAATCGAAGATTTTCTGGCGTATCGTCGACAATTAAGACATTGTTCCGAGCTCTAATGTTTTTCATAAGGCTGTCCTGTATTATCCAAAAGTTTCAATAAAGAGGTATAGTCAAATTTTTCGGTCATAACCCGCAGTTTCTGGCCTATCCAAGGGTCTTGATCTTCCGTTCGCACAATCCAGTCAGTAATATTTTCGATGTAACCGCTACGAATTGCTTGTTGGAGACCCAAGCGTAGTGAAATCGGCAAAGTTTCAACCATTTTACTGTTCAAGCGTCTTTCATCTTGAAAATCAGACTTACTTTCCCCTGCGTAAATATATTTTGTGTCAATCAGGTGGCCAATTTCTTCAAAAAAAGTTTGTTCGCGTACTGGCTTACATAAGAATTGGTTAACGCCAACTTTAAACGCCAAGTCCCTGTTTTTGCTTGATGGTGATGCTGTAATCATAATGATTGGAACCTGATTGTCACTCGGCAAGCCACGAATACGCTGGGCAAACTCCATTCCATCCATTCCCTTCATTTTTAGATCCAAAATAATGATTGAAGGTTTCTGTTCCAGAAAAGCAGTTAAAGCGTCCTCTCCATTGGTAATCAGACAAACTTTAAAACCTACTGAGCTAAGAATTCGTCCCAGCATATTCAAATTATCAGTGTCATCATCCACAACCAATACAAATGGTGTTTCATAATCTGGATCCAGGTGAATTACAACCTGGGTGGATTTTCGTCTGTTTTCAAAGTCAGTCGGTTCTGCAGTAAATTCAAATCTAAATAGACTCCCTTTGTCGACTTCGCTTTGAACGGTAATCGAGCCATTCATCAGGTGAGCAAACTCATTACTTACGGCCAGACCTAATCCTGCGCCTATATTCTTAGTGCCTGCTCTTGCTTGCTCAAAAGCATTAAAGATGCACTCTATTTTTTCAGTTTCAATGCCGCACCCCGTATCCTCAACTTCAACATAAACTGTTGTTTTATAGTCGTAATAATCAGTTATCCCTGCGCGTATTTCAATTCTTCCATGGTCTGTAAATTTCAGCGCATTACCCAAAAGATTAATCAGTACTTGCCGGACTTTATTTGCGTCAACCATTAACCAATCTGGAAGATCTTTCGAGTATTGGACATTTAATTTCAGACCTTTTTTTCTGGCAGATAAAAGAAACATTCTTTCGAGATCATTCAGTAAGTCATAAAGACTCGTTTTCGAAAGAGTTAAAGTCATTTTGCCTGCTTCAATTTTGGCCATATCCAAAACCGAATCAATTAACATTAAAAGATGTTCGCCGCTCCGGTCTATGATCTCCAGATATTCACACTGCTGAGTTGTTAAGTTGCCTTCTCTTCTAAGAAGTTGAGCGTACCCTAGAACAGCATTCATAGGCGTACGGATTTCATGACTCATGCTGGCCAGGAATTTACTTTTGGCCTGGCTCTCAGCTTCCGCTCGCACTAACTTTAGCCGTGCTTCATCAGCCAGTTTCAAGTGCGTTATGTCGCGTGATATTTGGACGCATTCAGTAATATCAGAATTACGGACAATCGGTGCAAGTCTATGGCTATAGCAGGTTGCCTGGGGGTTCCAGGGAAGATGCATATTGGATTCGAATTCTGCAATTTCACCTTTTTCAAATACTGATTTAAGGGCTTTTCGCTGTAACTCGCTACCAAGCTCATCAAAAAATTGATAAGCAGATTTTCCAATAAAATCTGAATTATTATGCGATTGATTTATAAAAACGATATTTCCCTGGCGGTCGACATTTATAATGCAGTCAGGTGTATTCTCGACCAGTAATCGAAGCTTATTGCCTTCTTCCAGCAAGGCGCTGGTTTGTTGGCCAACTAAATCCTGAAGGCCTATTCGGTAGCGTGCCAACTCGAGAAATACGCTGACTTTACTAAGAAAAATGACAGGATCAAACGGTTTGACAATGTAATCAACCGCTCCGCTTTCATAGCCTTGATAGGAGTGGTATTCATCTGCGTAGGCTGCCGTTAAAAAAATGATCGGAATACGAGAGGTGTTTGGGTCGCCTAGAAGTAAATCAGCCAATTCATAGCCATTCATGTCAGGCATATTTACATCGAGTATCGCCAGGGCGAAGTCATAGTTCAGGGTATGTGCGAGCGCCTCATCACCACTGCCTGCTTTAATGACATTAACTTCTAGTTTACTAAGTACTTTTTCAAGGGCAAACAGGTTTCTTGGCACGTCGTCGACAATGAGAATATAAACTTCGGGCATCTTAGTCTCCTAAATCAAACTTAAAGCGACTGATATTTTGAAAAAATAGAAAGTTTTAACGACGTGTTCATGATTGTTATAAAATGCTCAATGGCTTATTCGGTAGAATAAAGCGATGAAAATATCAAAAAGCTTAAATCTTCTTTTTATAAATTCTGGCTTTTTCATCGATAGTTATAAACTTGTCGGCAACTGATGAAAACATCAGGCTTTCCTTATCTCCCAAGCATAAAAAACCGCCGTATTCCAGACTATCCCAAAACAGTTCCAGCACCTGGTTTTGGAGATCCTGATTAAAATAAATCAGGACGTTTCTGCAAACAATCATTTGCATTTCCCCGAAACTTTTATCAATAACCAAGTTATGCTGACTAAATGTTATTTTCTTCTTGAGTGAAGAGTCCAATAGCGCAGCACCATATTTGGCGTGGTAATATTTTGATAGAGAAGAAGTTCCATCGGCATTTAAATAATTAATGCTGCCTTGTTTGACCGTATCTAAAGGATAAACCCCGGCTTTGGCGGTATCCAAGGCCGGTTGGCTAATATCGGTTGCGTAGAGCATTGCCCTGCCAAGCAGTTTTTCGTCATTCAATAATATTGCCATTGAATAAGCCTCTTCACCGGTAGCGCAGCCTGCATGCCAAATTTTGAAATGTGCCCAGGTTCTTAATAGCGGCACTACTTTTTCCTGTACGGCTTTATAAAAAAAAGGATCTCTAAATAAAGCGGTCACGGAAATTGAAAAATAAGCGGCTAATTTATGAAAAAACAAACTGTCTCTTAATAGCCGTCCCGTTACTTCAGAATAAGTCTTGTACTCTGCATCATTCAGGAACTGTAATAAGCGTCTTTCAAGGCTGACTCGGGAATAATTGCGAAAGTCATAGCCATAGCGTCTATAAATAGCTTCCAATAGCAAGTCTATTTCTATTTCCGCAATTTCAACGCTGTCGTTTGTTTCCATAGATTGATATTTAAAACAATAATTACCAGGACAGGTAAGGAGAAAAGGGGCTACTAAAGCCAAAGGAGATATTCACTTAAAGGCTTTTGTGACACAAAGCTTAACATTCGATGGTATAGGTATTTATACGTAAGTATAGCAGAAAATCAATATAGCCATATTATTTGTGCTACTTTAATATTGCATAAAAGCTAGGTGGATAGTTGATGTATGTTGCTGAGCTTAAGCCCCTTACAGGCTGATTTTCGTATAAATACGTATTACCCCCTATACATAAAAAACCAGTAGGGTGTATAAGTGCGGCGCTATATGCCAAACGTTATAAACAAGAAAAAGGCTGGGGAATAATTACAAAGTTTTGACTAATTGCAAAGTCATCCCCGCATTCAATACAGGGATGACGAGTTATGTAGATGTTTGTTGAAGTGTGGCTAAGATATTGTTAATGAATGAATTTTAATTAACAATATTGCGTTTTATCCCTTGGAAAAGTGCATCGATTCATGCTCAACAGCGACTTTTATAATATCCCCAGCTACAAAGTTACCGGCTAATATTTCCTGAGCCAGCGGATTTTCCAGCTGTTGCTGAATCGCGCGTTTCATTGGTCTTGCACCGTAAACCGGATCAAAACCGGCTTCGCCCAATAAGTCAAAAGCTTCTTCTGAAATTTCAAAACCGATTTCACGGTCCTGCAAACGTTTACGCAAGTACTCGATTTGAATGGCAGAAATAGCACGAATTTGTCCTCGTCCCAAGGAATGAAATACCACCGCCTCATCAATCCGATTAATAAATTCCGGACGGAACTTGGTGGCGACTATGTCCATCACCGCAGCTTTCATAACCGTGTAAAGCGCTTCGCCCGACAGTGATTGAATAATATCCGAGCCTAAATTAGAGGTCATTACAATAATGGTATTTCTGAAATCGACTGTTCGGCCTTGCCCATCGGTCAAACGACCGTCATCCAGCACCTGTAATAAAACGTTAAACACATCGGGATGGGCTTTTTCAATTTCATCCATCAGAATAACCGAATACGGTTTACGTCTAACCAATTCTGTTAAATAGCCACCCTCTTCATAGCCGACATAGCCTGGAGGTGCCCCAATCAATCGCGCTACCGAATGTTTTTCCATAAATTCGGACATATCAATGCGTACCATGGCATCCGGCGTATCGAACATGAACTCGGCAAGGGCTTTACATAATTCGGTCTTGCCCACACCGGTCGGTCCCAAAAATAAAAACGAGCCATTTGGCCGATTCGGATCGGACAAACCGGCTCTGGAACGGCGAATCGCGTTGCTTACTGCTTTTAATGCTTCTTCCTGACCAATAACCCGTTTGCCAAGATTTTCCTCCATGCGCAATAACTTGTCGCGTTCACCTTCCATCATTTTAGAGACGGGAATCCCTGTCCATTTTGATACTACCTCGGCAATTTCCTCTTCAGTGACTTTGTTACGCAACAAAGTCATTTTCTTTCCTTCGGTAGGCGAGTCTGAATGCAATTGTTTTTCCAGCGCGGGAATGATCCCGTACTGTAACTCAGACATACGAGCCAGATCGTTGGTACGACTGGCCGCTTCCAGTTCAGTTCTGGCTTGCTCCAGCTTTTCTTTAATCGAGGCTGAGCCCTGTAAGGAAGCTTTTTCCGCTTTCCAAATTTCTTCCAGATCGGAATATTCTTTTTCCAGAGTTGCGATTTCTTCTTCCAGAATTTCCAGACGTTTTTTAGACGCGGCATCTTTTTCTTTTTTTAGTGCCACCTGCTCAATTTTCAACTGAATCAAGCGTCGATAAAGTTTGTCCATTTCTTCAGGTTTGGAATCAATTTCCATGCGAATACGGCTCGCTGCTTCGTCGATCAGATCGATTGCTTTATCCGGCAACTGGCGGTCGGCAATATAACGATAGGAAAGGTTTGCTGCTGCAATAATGGCAGGATCGGTAATATCAACGCCATGATGCACTTCGTATTTTTCTTTCAGACCGCGCAGAATGGCAACGGTATCTTCAACCGACGGTTCGTCGACCAATACTTTTTGAAAGCGCCGTTCCAGAGCAGCATCTTTTTCAACGTATTTACGGTATTCGTCGAGTGTCGTAGCGCCAACGCAATGCAATTCGCCACGTGCCAAAGCGGGTTTCAGCATATTGCCGGCATCCATCGCACCTTCTGCTTTACCCGCACCGACCATGGTGTGCAGTTCATCGATAAACAAAATGACCTGACCTTCCTGTTTGGCCAGATCATTTAAAACCGCTTTTAGACGCTCTTCAAATTCGCCACGAAATTTCGCTCCGGCAATCAGCGCGGCCATATCCAGCGCCAAAACCTGTTTGCCTTTTATGCCTTCCGGCACTTCGCCATTGACAATACGTTGCGCCAAGCCTTCAACAATCGCCGTTTTACCAACCCCCGGCGCGCCAATCAAGACCGGGTTATTTTTGGTGCGGCGTTGCAAAACCTGAATGGTGCGTCGTATTTCATCATCTCGTCCAATCACCGGGTCGAGTTTGCCTTGTTCAGCACGCTCGGTCAGATTGATGGTGTATTTATTTAAGGCTTGTCGTTGTTCTTCGGCATTGGGATCGTCGACGGGCTGGCCACCGCGCATGGCATCGATGGCATTTTCTATGGCCTGTTTGGTGACACTGGCTTTTTTTAACAAATCCTGAACCAGGCTTTTTTCTTCAAATGCCGCCAATAAAAACAGTTCACTCGAAATGAACTTATCATTACGTTTTTGAGCCAGCTTATCGGTTAAATTCATTAAACGGGATAGTTCATTGGAGAGTTGAACATCTCCGCCAGAACCAGTCACCGTTGCAATGCGATCCAGTTCTCTGACCAGTTCGGTGCGCAGTAACTGGATATTGATACCCATTTTGGTCAGCAAGGGTTTGACGCTGCCACCTTGCTGGTCCAACAAGGCAAGCAGAACATGAGTCGGTTCAATGAATTGATGATCCTTACCCAAGGCCAGGCTTTGTGCATCAGCAATTGCTGATTGAAACATACTGGTTAATTTGTCCATACGCATACTATCTACCTCATCAGGAAGTTTTTTAAGTTAATGCTAACATGGGGGATAGACCGACCGTTGTCAAGAGTGGAGTCAAATCAATAAATCCAGTTCTTAGTGCTGGTTGATGCGGTTTGTTTCGAGATTTTTTCTGTTAAATCCCGAAAATTATGATTTTTATAGGTATAGAGATCATTTGCAATTAGCTGTGAGGATGTTGGTATGAATAGTTTTGATGTCACTTATGGGCTATTAGCTACAAATCCGTTTACGCGGAAAATAGCAACTGAAACAGCTGCCTTTGCCCAATTCACTGACAATTTTTAAATCTGCATCATGGCGCATTAAGACATGCTTTACGATAGCCAGTCCGAGACCGGTGCCACCCACTTTTTTGGCGCGTTTGACTTCAGAGCGGTAAAATCTCTCAGTAACGCGAGATATGTCGGTCATAGCGATACCTTCGCCATGATCCTCGACATCCAGAATTACGAAGTCATCGGAGGCGTGCCACCGGACTTTGACGACTGAATCGTCGGGTGAATATTTAAGCGCATTGCCGAGTAGATTGGTAAATGCACTGCGTAATTCCTGTTCCTCACCAATTACACAGGTATTTGCTTCAAGCGTTAATTCAATCCGGCCAAAAAGCTTACCTGTCAGAGGTGGTAAGGTGTTTATAGGAGCATTGCCGTTTAGCGCTTCTGCTTCCTTGCAAATTTGAGTTAACAGGATGGGTATGTCTATGCACTCGGTTTTCTTTTGTTGGGTTTCCAACCGGGTCAGCAACAGTAAGTCATCAACCAGATGCTGCATGCGCTCGGTTTGTCCCAGCATTTGGTAAAACGAAGTCGTTAATAACGGCGATTCGCCATCATCCATGTCCTGTAATGTTTCCAGATAGCCTTTAAGGACTGTCAGTGGTGTTCGGAGTTCATGTGAGACATTGGCAACAAAATCTTTGCGCATTCGCTCCATTTTTTTAAGCTGAGTAACATCCTGCGCTAATAACAGACGTAATCCGGCACCATAGGCGATAATACGAACTGCCAAAGTGATGCGGTGATCAACAGGTGAGGGCAAGATGACGGCTTCGGTATAATTGCCCGATCTAAGGTAACGGATAAATTCAGGGAAGCGAATTAGATTGGGAATGCGCTGGCCTTTATCCGAGGCTTGTAGGCCAAAGACTTCTCTGGCGGCTTTATTCGCCCATTCAATTTCGTCATTGGCACTTAGGACGACGGCGGCATCGGGCAAGGCTTCAGTTGACTGGCGAAATTGATCTACCATTTTCCCCAGTTTCTTTTTGCGCTTTTTCTCGTTTTTTTTGATCCGGTAAACATGGTAATAGATTTCTTCCCAAATACCTGAGGTTTTGGGGTAGTTAGAGCGACCGCCAGTGCGTATCCATTTTTCGAAACGGTTAATCTGATATAGCTGGGTTAATAACAGGACTAGGGTGAATGCTAAGGCTAGAGGCAAAAAAAGACCGGTCAAGCCGCCAATTATTCCAACTACTAACAGCAGTAGCAAACCGGTAATGAGTTCTTTTTGCCAAATTCCCATAATTTTATAATTTTATAATTTTATAATTTTATGGTCAACTGATCACTCGATGCGTCTCTATTAAAGACAGTCGCAACAACTTCAGTTGTGGTTATATTTTCTGTCATATCAGGACGGGCGCAGCATCTGACATTGAAAACCGGTAGCCAAATCCCCTAACTGTTTGAACCAAATCTTCTCTTCCATGTTCACCCAGGATTTTTCTCAGTCTACGGATATGCACATCGACAGTTCGTTCTTCGATGTATACGCTTCTTCCCCAAACCTGATCAAGCAATTGAGTGCGATTAAATACTTTATCTGGATGAGTCATAAAAAACTGCATTAAACGAAATTCGGTCGGACTAACTTCAAGTTGCTTGTCGCCCAGACTGAGTCTGTGTTGTTCGGTATCAAGAACCAAGTCACCCAAGCTAATTTGCGCCAAGTCATTTATTTTGCCGCTGCGGCGGAGCACTGCACGAATTCTTGCCACTAATTCTTTGGGTGAAAAGGGTTTGGTGACATAATCATCGGCCCCAATTTCAAGTCCTCTCACTTTATCTTCTTCTTCGCCTCTGGCCGTTAGTAAAATAATAGGCAGTTCCCTATACATGGGATCTTTTTTTAAACGTCTTGCCCATTCAACGCCACTGATGCCAGGGAGCATCCAATCCAGTAAGATAAGGTCAGGTAAAGACTCGTCCAGGGCTTTTTGCGCATCATCCGAGTCTGCGGCAGCAATTGATCTGAAACCGGATTGCTCGAGAACCATCATCAACATTTCTCTGATGGCGTCTTCATCTTCAACAACGAGAATATTTAATTTAGGCATAATTAGAGTGGGCGCATTAAAGTAAGTATTGTAACAAAAGACATATTACTCTTTTATGACAAATGAATTTATTCTTATTGTAAATGACTGTGACTTGAGTGCTATCCATTAGATAATTACCAAATAGCGTGCTTTCGTTTTATTGAATTTGATTGTGCATGCCGCTTATTTATTAAATTTTTATTATTATAAGGCATTCAATTCACTTACAATTGAACTTCAATCAACCCATTTTACAAAGGTGAAAATAAATGAAAAATATATATAAATCAATGTTAATTGTTGTGGCGTTGTTATCCGTAAGCCTGGCTGTCTTAGCCACCGAAGCTCAAAAGCTAGCTGAACCCATGAAAGAAATGGGGGGGCAGCATCACGGTATGGGCATGGGGATGATGAGTGGCATGACCGAAGAGCAGAAAAGTGAGCACATGCGTAGTAGTCAGGAGCACATGCTGCAGATGCATGACCTGTCTAATCAGATTCTGGCAGAAAAAGATGCCGTCAAAAAAGAAGCTTTAAAAAAGCAGCAATTAGATTTGATGAAAGCGCATCATGGCCAAATGATGGAGAGACACAGTCAAAAAATGTTGGATCAAAAAGGTAAATAGATTTGACGAGATTTTTAACTCAGAACTATACTTCCAATGTCTCAGGTTTTTGCCTGGGGCATTGGCTAACGTTTCGTAATTATATAAAAATAAAGGAAATAAAATGAGTATATTGCAAGAGTTTAAAGAATTCGCCATTAAGGGAAATGCTGTTGATATGGCTGTGGGTATTATTGTCGGTGCTGCTTTTGGCAAGACTATTTCGTCTCTGGTTGCGGATATATTCATGCCCCCGATTGGGGTCTTAATCGGCGGCATGGACTTTAAAAAGTTGGCATTTACCATCAAAGAAGCAGCAGAAAATGCGCCTGCCGTAACGCTTAATTATGGTAGCTTCATTCAATCAATAGTTGACTTTACAATCATTGCCTTTGTCATATTCATGGTAGTAAAACTAATCAATAGGCTCAAGAAGTCTGAAATTGAAGCGGTTGAAATAGCTCCAGAACCTTCCAAAGAAGAATTATTATTGACAGAAATTCGTGATTTATTGAAAGAAAAAATCAAAAGTTGATACTGGAAATGTTAAAGGGGGGCGAATTAACAAGCTTGGTTTTCACTTTGTTTAGCCCAGAATTCCAGCTTAATTTATTCTTGTAATAGATCATTTATGATAAGAAATTCCTCCCTCTTTGCATGTTGACAATTTGCTTGTTTTTATGGATGACTTGTCTGGCAACAGTTAAAAGGTTTGTAGGTGGCTATATTTCTGATAAAGACAGTGTAAACTTTGGATCAGCTTTGCAAATCCTAGTCTGAATGGTTTATCTCTTTAAGCCATACATCAATATCAAGGTTACTTAATAAACGCTTGGCAAAAGAACAAGCCTCGGCCAGATTATTTTCAGCGCCTAGGCTTAAACCTTCACCCAGTTCCAGTTTCTCAGCCTTAATGCTGAGCAAAAAGCACGGTGGGGGAGCTTGTTTTTTTATCGATTGATATACTTCTAAAACCGCAGCTGGGCTCATGGCGTGGGTGGTGTAGCTTTTATCTCGGGCTGGTTCCAGGATTCTAAAATCATAAGCCTTGATGCCAGCCACTGAGGCATCTACAAATAACACCAAACTCCTGTTTTCCAGATCCAGCGCATGTTCGATTTGTAATTGAAAGTCGGACAATATTTCTATCTTGTCCAGGCTACAGTTACGCTCAACATATTCCAATAATAACGGTCCCAATGCATCATCACCGCGACTGAGATTGCCGTAACCAAACAATAAAACAGTTTTAAGCATTAAGTCGCTCAATTTGACCGTTGGTATGTTTTACCAATTGATCAATCAGCTGACCTTCAGCATTAATCAATTCCAGTTTCAGCGGCATTTTGCCTACCGCATGCGTCGCGCAGGACAAACACGGATCATAAGCACGAATCGCTACTTCCAGATTGTTCAGTAAAGGCTCTGTCAGTTCCCTGCCAGATAAATATTCTGCCGCAACCTGACGCACTGATTCATTCATTGCCATATTGTTACTGGTAGTAGAAACAATCAAATTGGCTTTGGTGACTATATCGTTCTCATCAACCTGATAATGATGAAACAAGGTGCCTCGCGGCGCCTCAATTACACCGATGCCTTCGTAGCGTTTTTCACCTTGCGCTACGAGATCTGAACTCATGATGTCAGGATCATGGAGCAGATCTTTAATACTTTCTGCGCAGTGCAGAATCTCAATCAAGCGCGACCAGTGAAAGGCCAGCGTGCTATGCACCATTGCTTCGCCGCTGTGGGCTTTAAATTCGACTCGGGCCGCTTCGGCTAAAGGTGTATTGATGTAATCACAATTATTAACACGGGCCAAGGGGCCGACGCGATACCAGCCGTTTTCCTGGCCGCGTGACAATAGGTATGGAAACTTCATGTAGGTCCAGGAGCGGACTTCTTCATGAATATAATCGTTATATTTACAATAATCGATATGATCCATAATGGTTGCGCCGTGCTCATCTTTGGCACGAATACCGCCATGATAAAGCTCCAGGGCCCCGTCTGGCTTAGTCAGACCAAGATAATTAGTACGTATCGTGGCAAAATCATCGTAATAAGGAAGATTGGAGCAATGCACTTTTTTGATAAGCGCCACAGATGCAGCCGACCAACTGATCATCTGGTCTATATCTTCCAGCAGATAATTTCGTTCGGCCTTGGTCAAAGATTTATTCATGCCCCCAGCAATTGCACCAGTGCCATGAATCCGCTTGCCCGACACCATGCGAATAACTTCCTGCCCATATTTACGAAGCTTGACACCTTGTACGCCAAGTTCTGGAAATTCGGCCAATACGGCAACTATTGAGCGCTTGCTGATTTCGCTTTCAAAACCGAATAATAAGTCCGGGCTTGATAAATGAAAAAAGTGCAGGGCATGGGATTGTAGTACTTGGCCAAAATGCAGTAATCGCCTTAGCTTATCCGCAGCTACAGGCAGATTTTCAGGATCTATGCCGACCAATTGATCGATGGCCTTGGCTGCTGCCAAATGATGGCTAACAGGACAAATACCGCATAATCGTTGCACTAATACTGGAAGTTCCCAGTATGGTCTGCCCTGGATGAAGCGTTCAAAACCACGGAACTCAACGATATGTAAACGGGCTTGTTTAACTTTGTTGTCGGCATCCAGTAATAAAGTGACTTTGCCGTGCCCTTCAACACGCGATACCGGATCAACGACTACACGTTTTAAACTGTCGCGGTTTTCAGCTGTTTCTAAATGTTCGTACATGATAACTCCCGAATTAGTTTTGGTGGGTTGGGTTAACGTAACCCAACATTGCCGCCTGTACGTCTTGGGTTATGCTAACCCAACTTACGCGACCTTCAGTTATTAAAGTGTTCAATCGTAATGAACCAATTCATAAGGCAATGAAGGTTCGCGACCATCAATTAAATCTGTCAGAAATTTCCAAAACACATCGGCTGACGGTGGACAGCCGGGCAAATAATAATCAATTTTGACCACTTCATGAATAGGTCTGACCTTATCCAAAAGCAAAGGTAATTCTATGTCGCTGGGAATTTGGGCATTTTCGACACCGATACCATCGATATAAGCCTCGTTCAGACATTCTTCTAATGGGATATGGTTCCGCATGGCAGGCAAGCCGCCGTTAATTGCACAAGCACCGACGGCTACCAGAATTTTGCAGTTGTTACGAAACTCTCGCAAAACATGAACGTTTTCTGAGTTGCATACGCCGCCTTCAATCAGGCCAATATCGCAGTTGGTGCAATGCTCGATATCGGTAATCGGTGAGCGGTCAAATTCAACGTGTTCAACCAGTTGCAGCATCCGTTCGTCAATATCCAGAAACGACATGTGACAGCCAAAGCAACCGGCCAGTGAAGTCGTTGCTACTCTAATTTTATTCGCCATGATTTAGATGCTCCTTAGCTAAACTCACTTGATCGATTTGCTGATGATCATAAATACGCTCGCCAATTGGCACCTGATAGCCGGTACGTTTAATCAGGATGGCTCCGGTAGGGCAAACGTGGGCTGCCTGGTCGTTAACATCAAGATCGGTATCTTTTAGCAAGCCACTTTGTGCATTAACGATCAGATGTTTATTAATACCGCGTCCACTGATGGCAAAAACATCTTTACCATCTGTTTGTTGGCTGGCTCGAACACATAAAGTGCAAAAGATGCAACGATTATGATCAATCATTACCTCGGGATGAGAAGCGTCAACCGCACGATCCGGATAAAATAACGGGAAATGATTGTCGAGCATATTCAAATGATAGGCGACGCCTTGCAGTTGACAGTTGCCGGTTTTCTCGCAGGAAGGACAAAAATGATTACCTTCTACAAATAGCATCTGAGTGACTTTTTTACGGTCATCAATCAGCTCTTTGGTTTCGCTAAGAACCTCTTGTCCTTCCATTGCCGGAAAGGTGCAGGCGGAACAGTTGCGCCCGTTTACCTTTACCGTACAAAGCTTGCAACTGCCGTGTGGGGTATATTCCGGCTGATGGCATAAATGAGGAATATAAACATCGGCTGCCATCGCGGCATCCATAATGGTTTGCCCGTCTTCAAAAGGAATGGTTTTGCCATCGATAGTAATTGTTTTACTCATGTTCGCTCTCCGTTTGAGCCAAATGCGCGCCGGCATCATCTCTATTGGCCATGCGTCGCGCCGTTTCTAGCGCTCCATCCAAATCGAATCCGGGTTCAAAACTTATTTCTTTTAAGTGGCTGTGGTATAAATCAGGATAACGCTGCAGCGTCGTTAAAATTGGATTTGCTGCAGTCTGTCCAAGGCCGCAATGACTATAATTTTTAACCAGTTGACAAAGCTCTTCCAACGCTACGATATCACCTGCTGAACCATGACCTTCGACAATTTTGTCGACCTGTTTTTTCAGTAACGAGGTGCCGACTCGGCAGGGTGTACAGAAGCCGCAACTTTCATGGGCAAAGAAATGCGTAAAGTTACTCACCATATCGAGGATATTACGACTGGTATTGAAAATGATGAATGAACCGCCGGTCGCCAAATCTTCAAAAGCCAGTTTTCGGTCAAATTCCTCATTGGAAATAAAAGTTCCAGAAGGGCCGCCGACTTGAATTCCCAGGACATCGGTTGCTCCGCAATCAGTCAGAATATCCTTAACGGTTACGCCAAAAGGATATTCATAAATGCCTGGACGAGGACAGTCTCCACTGATACTCAGTATTTTTGTGCCCTTGGATTTTTCGGTGCCAATATCCGCAAACCAATCGCAGCCATTGATAGTAATGCCGGCTGCAGCCATAAACGTTTCAACATTATTAACGACGGTGGGTTTTCCCAGATAACCTTGGGTAACCGGGTATGGCGGACGATTACGAGGAATGCCGGCTTTTCCTTCAAGTGACTCAATCAAGGCGGATTCCTCTCCGCAAATATAGGCACCAGCTCCCAGGCAAATTTCAATATCAAAGCTCAAGCCTGCGTTTAGTATATTGTTACCTAATAAACCGTTTTGACGGCGTTGCACCAATATATTTTCGAGCTTGTCGTAAAGATGTAAATACTCGCCGCGTAAATATAAAAAACCCTTTTGAGCACCGATGATTGCTGCGCAAACGGTCATGCCTTCAAAAACCTGGTCAGAGTATGAGTTCAATAGCACCCTGTCCTTAAATGTACCGGGCTCTCCTTCATCGGCATTGCAAACAACATAACGCTCCATCTGATGTTCCTCAGAGCAGAACTTCCATTTTGTGGCGGTCTTGAATCCGGCACCACCACGACCTCGAAGGCCTGATTTATCGATTTCTTGCAATGTTTCCTTGGCGCCTCGTTGCAAAACCGATCTGATACCTGCGCCTTGGTCAATTTGTTGATTCAGCAATAGTCCCGATTTGTAGATATTATCATCGACTTGAAATAGTTCGGGCGGCCATTCTTCCAAAGGTTTCTGTTGATTAATCAAGGCTGTGATTTGATCAATTCCTTTTTTATCTAATCGGGTTAAAGCGTGCCCGTTCACCAAGCCAGCAGGACCTTGGTCACACATGCCGGTACAGGAGGTATTATCCAGACTCACCAGACCATCCTGTCTGACCGCGCCAACTGCAACGTTCAATTTTATTGTCATATATTCGAGCAGACTTTGCTTGCCCAACATATGATCAGTTATGGAATCGCTGATCAATAGTTCATATTGGCCTCTGGGACTCAGATGAAAAAAACTGTAGAATTCAATAACGCTGGTTATTTGTGTGCGGGGAATTTTTAACAAGCCAGACAGCTGATCTATTGCTGCCTCGGGGATATAATGATAGTGGGCTTGAATCTGCCTTAGCATTTTCAATAAATGTCTGACTTCATAATGGTTGTTTTCTGCGATGCACTGAATTAACTGTCTCACTTTATCTCCCTGGCTTTATCTTTTTAGATGTTTGTGGATATGATATTAGCGGATTATTACATTACCTACATTCATGGATGTATGGTTAGGTGTGTGTGTAGAAGCTTTATGCTTTCTTATTTCCTTACTTATTCTAACTATATCCCACAATCTTGAATAAACCAATAATCAGGATAAAAAGACTTTCTAATCAACTTTAATAATGGGCTATTAATGGCAAAAAAACTTATACCTTTCAGAGCTGCATTGTCTTTTCCAAATCGCACTATTGCTTATTTTTACAGTGAAATTGAACAACAAAAACGTATTTTACGCTGTATTCATGACAAATTGCCGGCAGCGATTGCCAAACATGCATTGTATTGTGTTATTAATGGCAGAAAACTCACAATTTACACAGATACTGCGGCTTGGGCATCGCAACTACGTTTTTATAATAATGTGATTCTTACTGCTGTTGCTCCTATAACCAGAGACACGGTTACGATAATGCAGATAAAAGTAAGATTAGAAGCCCAGCAAGAAATATCTCAACCGGTCAGAAGGCCTTTGATTCCTTCTGCTGAAAAAATAATGCTCATCCATGAGCAGGGTCTCATCATTTCCGATGAGCAATTGAAGCAGTCGCTACTTAGATTAAGCGTAACATTGGAAAAATCGCGTTCCTTAGTTTGACTTAAACAGGGATTACGGTATTTGATTAAACTTAAGTAGCTGTTCTGGGCGACTCAGCAGAACGCATAAAGGAAATAGGTGCTTTTTCTTCATCGTCAAAAGTGACCATTTCCCAGGCTTCTTTATCATTTAATAAAGCGCGAAGTAATTTGTTGTTTAAGCCGTGCCCCGATTTGTAGCCGGTAAACTCGCCAATCAAGCTATGTCCCAAGAGATAGAGATCACCTATCGCATCAAGAATTTTATGCTTGACGAATTCATCCGCATAACGCAGACCATCTTCGTTAATGACTTTATCGTCATCGACTACAATGGCATTATCTAGACTTCCGCCCAAGGCCAGATTATTTTCGCGTAGATATTCAATATCTTTCATAAACCCGAAGGTTCTGGCTCGACTGACTTCCTTGACGAAAGTTGTCGATGAAAAATCCATTGTTGCAGTTTTCAAATGATCTTCAAAAGCCGGGTGTTCAAAATCAATGGTAAATGTAACTTTGAATCCTTCAAATGGCTCAAAGGCCGCCCATTTGTCGCCATCTTCAACCCTGACGCTGCGTTTGATACGAATATATTGTTTTGGACTGTCCTGTTCTTCTACGCCAGCTGACTGGAGCAAGAATACAAACGGCCCGGCACTGCCATCCATAATAGGAACCTCTGCGGCACTGACATCAATAATTGCATTGTCAATGCCAAGACCGGCAAAAGCCGAAAGCAAATGTTCTATGGTTGATATTTTCACATCACCCGCAACGAGGGTAGTTGAAAGTATAGTTTCACCCACATTTTGAGGTGTTGCTTCAATAGTAACCGGAGTTTCAAGATCGACTCTTCGAAATCTAATACCTGTATTTGCTTCGGCCGGACGTAAAGTCAGATAGATTTTATCGCCTGTGTGCAGGCCTACGCCTGTTGCCCTGATCGTGTTTTTTAAGGTTCGCTGTTTAATCATAAAATAAATAACACTTAGTAAAGAGAGCAAAAGGTGCAGATTTTATCACAATAAGATCCGAAATTGGTGACCAAATCCATTGTTGACCACACCACCTAGTCAGCTTGACGTCTTAAAAAAGCCGGGATATCAAGATAATCCAAATCGACATCTTTTTTGGGTTGAGCACCAAAGCGAGTTTCTCTGCCTTCGGCTTTATTTTGACGAATAATTGTAGGTTTATCTAAACCTTCATAACTGACTTCACCGGCTACACTTTGGTTAACGTAGCCAACGGTTGCTTTTGGCGCCAACTTGACTACGCGAGCAGGCATGCCCATTCCTGTAGCAACAACGGTTACTTTGATTTCGTCACCCAATTCAGGATTAATCGACATGCCTATTTTGATAACTGCATCTTCCGAGGCAAATTCATGGACAATATTTCCCACTTCATCAAATTCTGCAATACCCATATCCGCAGCCGAAATATTAACCAGAATACCGCGCGCACCTTGCAGATTAATATCTTCCAGTAAAGGACAGGCGATGGCTTGTTCAGCAGCCTCACGAGCACGATATTCGCCTTTGGCCGAACCTGTACCCATAATCGCCGCCCCCATGCCAGACATTACTGTTCTGACATCAGCAAAGTCGACGTTAATCATGCCAGGATGAACAATCAGCTCGGTAATACCCTGAACCGCATCCAGCAAGACATCGTTAGCCGCTTTAAACGCATTGACCAAAGATACATCGTTACCCAATACAGGCAATAACTTTTGATTTGGAATGATGATTAAGGAGTCTACGAATTTTTCAAGTTCGGCTATGCCTTGTTCAGCCGTTGCCAGTTTCTTTTTACCTTCAAACGAGAATGGTTTGGTTACAACAGCTACCGTTAAGATTCCCATGCTTCTTGCAATTTCAGCAATTACTGGAATCGCGCCAGTACCGGTACCACCACCCATACCCGCAGTCAGAAAAACCATGTCGGCGCCGTCCAAGACTTCTCGGATACGCTCTTTGTTTTCATCTGCGGCCAATCGACCAACTTCTGGATTGGTACCTGCTCCCAAACCTTTGGTTAATTCAACACCCAATTGAATAATCGTATCGATATTTAACTTACTGAGTGCCTGGGCATCAGTATTTGCACAGATGAACTCAACTCCTTCCACAAGACTGCCAACCATATGGCTGACTGCATTACCACCACCGCCACCGACACCAATAACCTTTATGACCGCATGTTCGTTACTCATATCCATTAATTCATATTTCATAGCCATTGCCGCTGCACCTTGTTATTTAATAAATGTTAAAAATTACCCTGAAACCAATTCTTCATTCTCGCAAACACGCTGGGACCGTCGGAGTCTATGCCTCTGCCAATGCCCTGGTGTTCTTTTCCATACATTAATAATCCAACACCTGTTGAGTGAATCGGATTCTTTACCACCTCTGTCAATCCGGTCACATTTTGCGGCCCACCCATACGTACCGGCATATGGAAAATCTCTTCAGCCAAATCAATCAATCCCATTACCTTTGAACTGCCACCTGTTAATACAATCCCGGCGGCAATTAATTCTTCAAATCCACTGCGTCTAAGTTCTGATTGAACCAGCAGCATCAGTTCTTCATAACGAGGCTCAATAATTTCAGCCAGATTTTGTGTTGAAATCTTGCGAGGTGCCCTGTCACCAATACTGGGCACTTCGATAAACTCATCTACATTCG
>SESH01037568.1_pt1 | contig 64220 bp, 65 predicted proteins | sample 3171561 | NCBI WGS metagenome assembly SESH01 (sample SAMN10866947, study PRJNA518727) | freshwater metagenome | biome: subpolar coniferous forest; feature: holomictic lake; material: water; isolation source: holomictic Lake 442 2011 16.5 m and 2014 13 m | place: Canada: near Kenora, Ontario
CCTTGGCCGGGTACTTTTGTATCAGCTCTTCCCTCACTTTTGAAGGATCTGGAAAAATTCTGTTCGCCTCCATGTAACTCTCTCCGTTTACACCTGTTTAAATATTCTGCACTTAGTTGAGTGCGCTGTCGCCCAATTCCCCTGTTCTCACCCTGATGGTCTCAATAATCGGGGTTACAAAAATCTTGCCATCACCATGTTTTCCCGTCTGATTGATTCCGATAATGGTGTCGATTGCTGTTTTACTCAGCTCATCAGGAACAACAACGGTCAGAATCCTTTTTGCTACAAGCCTTGGCGCATCACCGAGCAGTGCAATGGCCTCAGGATGACCAGCTTCAGCTCCCCTGAGGATGTCAAAATGGACCACACCCTTGCCACGTCCCATCACTCTGCCGGTCGCGGTAAAGGCCGGTATTCCTGCTTCGATAAGCGCCTTTTTGGTTGCGTTCACCTTATTGATTCGGATAACTGCTATTATTTCTTTCATTTAAGCCTCCTTCGCGGCAAGGATCGGTTCGATCTCCTGTTCGCCGGTACTGATTGTGTAGACCTCTTCAACTGCTGAAACAAAGATCTTTCCATCACCGAATTTTCCATCAGTACCTGACTTTGCATGCTCCATGATGGCTCTTATCACAAAATCCTTGTCATTATCGGGTACTACCACAAAAAGCATCTCTTTCGGAATTTCATCATATACCACATCGCCTACGCGGAGACCGCGCTGCTTGCCTCGACCTACAACAGCGATTTTTGTTACTGCCGGAAAGCCGGCATCAAGCAGTCCCTGCATGACATCATAAACTTTTTCCGGTCTGACGATAGTTCTGATCATTAACATAAGTCTTACTCCGTTTTTTAGTTAGCAATACCAAATTCAATGAGAAGCGCTTCCAACTCTTCAATTTCGAGCGGTTTGGGAATGACGAACATTTTGTTTTCGTCAATCTTACGGGCAAGTGCGCGGTATTCGTCGGCCTGCTCGTGAGTCGGATCGTATTCGATGACAGTTTGACGGTTGATCTCGGCACGCTGTACAAAGTTGTTGCGTGGCACGAAGTGGATCAACTGTGTTCCAATCTTCTTGGCAAGCTCCTCAATCATCTGCCGTTCGTTGTCGACATTACGACTGTTGCAGATAAGGCCACCAAGACGAACCCCACCGGTAGAGGCATATTTCAGAATACCCTTGCAGATGTTGTTGGCTGCATACATAGCCATCATTTCACCAGAACAGACGATGTAGATCTCTTCAGCTTTACCATCGCGAATTGGCATGGCAAAACCTCCGCAGACCACGTCTCCGAGAACATCATAAAAGACATAATCAAGATCCCACTCGTCATCAAAAGCCCCAAGTTGTTCAAGCAGGTTCACTGAGGTGATGATACCGCGACCTGCGCAGCCAACACCTGGTTCCGGGCCACCAGATTCGGTGCAGCGTGTGTTTCTGTATCCACCCTTGATGATATCTTCAAGTTCGACTTCCTCACCCTCCTCGCGAAGCGTGTCAAGCACAGTCTTCTGCTGCAGTCCGCCAAGGAGCAGGCGTGTTGAGTCAGCCTTAGGGTCACAGCCAATAACCATAACTTTCTTGCCCATTTCAGCAAGACCAGCAACAGTGTTTTGTGTAGTGGTTGACTTTCCGATGCCACCCTTTCCGTAAATAGCAACTTTTCTCATTTGCGTATAATTTTAGGTTTTAATTACCTTTCTCATAAACTATTCAGGTTATAACGACTGCCGGTCTTAATAGTTATGAAATTATTGTGCAAAATGCGTGCCAAAGCCGATCATTGCGGCCCTAAATATTGTATAATGAAAAGGGGAGGGGTTATAAAAGCTATTTTTAGAGGAGGTTACATTCCATCTTTTTACTCTTGATTTTCATTTCCATGTGCATAAACATACTATGTCACTAAACTCGTTGGGGAACTAACATCTACAATTCCGTAGGAAAAGTCAGAAATAAACATTTTAGTACTTTTGTTGAGCGCATATCATCCTGTCATTTCGACGAACGAAGAGAGGAGAAATCTTATAGCGCCCTAAGCAGAGAAAAATAGGATTGAAGAGAAGAGGGGAATTTAAAGGGGGGGGAGCAAAAGGACTGGAATGAGAAAACCCTTCCAAAGAGAGAGTCATAAACTCATTTTTGGAAGGGTTTTGGCTGGGGAGCCGTAAAATACAGAAGTTTATTTATCAGCAAGCTCAGGAAGCAATTTAAGGAAATGCTCCATATTATCAGGGTACGAGGCTGTCAGTGCTGCCAGTGTCTGCTGGAATTTTGTGTAGACAACTTCACTCTTTTTAAGCTCATAACACTCTTTATCGCCATCAACAACAGGTTCAAGATCATAAATTAACCAAGCAATTTCGGCATCCTCTTTCTTGACAGGAATCAAATTCGGAAGAGTGTCGAAATAGCTTTTATTAATAGCTACGGCCATTTTCTTGTTCCACGAATCCAAAATGGATCCCTTGAATATAAGCTGTGGTACAAGACTTTCTCTGGCAGCAGAAAGAAAATCGGGCTGCGGATAGTTAGATTGTGCAGTCCAGTCCATCGAAGAGTGAGATTTCGGGTCTTTCATGTAAAAGTCGAAAGGATCACGAGCATCTCCGGTAATGAAGGCGGTCTGAATCTCAATTGCTCCGAAGTCAACCATCTTTCCATATTCATCATAAGCAACAAGCACTACATCAATCTCACCTGCTGATTTGCCATAGGCATCGGCCAAATTAACCTCAGTTAACGAACTCCAACGAACTCCCTCTTCAAAAAAGAAGGAAGCTGCATCATCAGTAATAAGCCAGTCTTCACGAAACCGTACTGGACAGGTGATCACGGGTTTATTATCGTGAAGAATACTGCATACCCCAAGAGGATTTTTTGTTTGTTCATTGGTGCAGTTTGGAGACTTGTTATTGAAAGGGCAGTGCCGATGAGAACGGTATCGTTCTGCCTTTGAAGACTGGTCTGTGGTTGAAAAACCAAAAACCTCAGCTAAAGGGTGTCTAAAAGTGTTCATGCTGTAAAATATTTGCGAAGGGGTGGGTTGAGAATGAGTGGATGAATCCTTTGCCTGCACTTGTTTGATAAAGCCGATGGTTTGCTGGGTTTGATCCATGAGTCTCTGCTTGTCACTACTATGAGGCGGCAATGTAGTATTGGATGAGCCAGGATGCATTCTGCTGCCTGAAACGGATTCCATAAGGGGACTCTTTTCAGTGATTTTTCTTTGCTCTGCAATACCTAAATTCGGTAAAATAGCTTGTGATGGTTTTGGTTGTGCACGTCTACCGGACAATACTTCTTTAACTGCATTAGGCCTCCCATGCAATTTATCTTCTCCTCTCGCGGGTGATACTTTATCAACGGAAGTGAGCCCGTCACCCTTTACAAAAGGTTCAGTGGTTGGCTGAATCAGTTGTACATCAGCATCTGCCTCATTATGCAAAGCGGGCGTAAACAGTGGGGGCTTGTTTTGATCAAAAAGTTCGCCATTATTTTGCAACTGAACTGCTCCAGCCTGATCAGCAGTTATGTTAGGGTCTACAGCGGACTGTTGGACGGAGGGATGAGTGTGCAGAGTGGAAGCGTAATACGGTAACCCGTTTACCAGATCCATACTCGACTGGAGTTGATTAACGTGGTGCTGCTCATCACTGCCTATGCTCAATAAAGCAACTTTGATGCTTGGATCATCAACTTCAGCAGCGAGAGTATTAAAGACATCCCGCTTGCGCTTCTTTATCTCCATCATGGAGCCGAAAAACTCAAGTAAATCTTTATTAATAAACATCTTTCCCGCTTTTTACAATGGATTCGAGGAGCTGCTTCGTTTTAGACCTATGTTCCTGCAAATCGGCATTCAATTTCTTTAACATATCAAGTATCTTCAGCTGCACTTCCTCATTAAGTGTAGAATACCGGATGACATGCTGGATATGGTTCGAGTAAATGGCAATTACAGACTCTTCGCTTTGCTCTATCTCGTTTATTCTTCTCAGTAATTCATTTTTCCCGATCATTGCTGCATTTTTTTAGCAAAATTACTTCATAAAAGCACTATGTGACACAATGCAAACCAATAATAAGCAAAGAATTTACTACTATTTTCTCTTATTCCAAAAGTAATCAAAAAATATTTTGCTGAGTTAATCACGCAGCAGTATAAGACTAATAATGCAACGCCACAACACTCCAAGGGTAATCAAACGAACGCCATTCCTATATTCACATTATGAAAAGAAAAAAGGCGAAAAACCCAAGCGATCTAATATGCAGACTAAAAATCCCAGTGCTCCGATGCAGGGAGGTTCAAAGAGTTGCGAGCTACCATTATCTCCCACTCAACCTTTCTGATCTCCTGCAACGTACATACGAAGCCCTCATCCTCAATTAAAGCAATTATACGTTTCCTTAAGGCTTCATCAGTATGCAACTTTTCAATGAACTTTCGGGCATGATCTTCCGACATAAAAACCTCCGATTATAGACTTTTCCTTCTTAAAAAAAAGAAACAAAACAGAAAACTAACCTCCAAAAAGCGACCAGACCCTAAAAAAATTGTTATCTATATAACCTTAATGTTTCGATAAAAGTTCTTCGATAACTAGTTTCTCACATTTTCGGATCAATCCATAAGTCAAGCTTACCTTTTGCTTTTTTCGTCAAGTAATACTCCGGTAACCATGATAGGCTGTTGATGTAGTAGTCGTTGCCATCATTATAATAAAATTCCTTATTACTTCTTCTGATGCATTTTCTAAGCCTCTGGAGTATTTCAGGAGAGATCGAGGAATTCGAAGCTTCAGTTGCGGCATAAGCTGCGCTGTAAAATAGTGCATTTTGATACCCTGGTTTTGGGGTCACGCAGGAGTCATTGGTGAATTCCTTTTCAAATGAGGCCGAAAATAAGCGCAAAATGGCCTGCGCACGGCTGTCGCCATAGATGTAATAATCAGCAGCAATTCGAAGCGGAACCCTGACGGCATCCCAGCCATAAGTAACAGGTTTTCCTGGCAACGCCCTTATTGTTCCTTGCTGGTCAATCGCAATCCAGTCAGGGACCAAGCAGTTATCTTTCTGAACTTCGGAAAAATTACGAAGCCTCCCCAGCAGGTCGTATGTTGTGTCGGCAAGATCAAGCCATCTCTTGTCATCGCTGACTGCGTAAAAGAGCTTGAAATGCGAAGGTGCATAATATGAAGGGTTTTGTGCAATAAGCTCGTCTGCTACGTTGTCGTTGTTTGGCCATGGAAGCAAGTAGATTCTCCCATTAAGTACAGTAGTTTCATGCTGAAGAATGCTTTCCAGCACCTTTCGGGCGAGAGTAAGATAGTGATTGTCATGCCATGCGCGGTAAGCAAGAATAAGGCTGAAAGCATAATCAATATCAGCATCCGAAGCAGCTTGTGTATCAGTAACCTTTCCATTTTCGAAATGCCATGCAAGAAGATTGTCGCCATGTGACTCTTTGCGTGACAGTACTGCTTCAGTCCATGTGAGACATTCATCAAAGGTTATCCGGTCATCCATGAGTACCGCCCGAATCATGCCGTATGCCTGCCCTTCAGAAACAGTATCATTGTTGTTCTTGGGACGAATGACCCTGCCGTACCGGATAAATGTACGCTTAAAGTGAGCCCACGATCCAACTGAAATCTCCTCAGGATTTTGAGGTACTGAAGAACAATTACTCAAAATGAAAGGTAGAACACAAACAAGCAATACGAGAAATAGTTTTTTCATTTTTTGTTAAAATGAAAAATTCCAAAAAGCATGACAAATTGTAAACCCATCCAGAAGACGTTTATCATTAGAACATAATTCCACTGGTAATAAAGTTTTGTAATACCCAGCACTAATGTTGCGAAAACCACAGCCAGCACAAGCAACTGCGGCCAAAGGTTCTTCAGTGGAACTTTGTTGGTATTGCCTTTGGGAGTTACCTGGAACCCTTTTTTGCTGATATCCAAAAGCCCAACGAACGAGGCAGTTAAATAGACTGGCATAGAGAGTGCAGTAAGCATTTGAACCTTCAACATATTTATCAGCTTATATTTTTTCTTGACCATACTTTCGTAAAAAACCATATTTGAAAGGATAAAGAATGGTACAAACGTCAATGTATAAGCAAGTGAATCAATGTTGTATGAATTAATATTAAAAAAAATGTATAAAATCGGCCCTATCATCAGGAAGAAATAGGCCCAACCGATAAAATAATAGGTCGTAGATATCACATACTCGATCCACTGTTCTGGCCTCAGTGCTTTTCTATCTGTAAAAAATAGTTTAACCAGCTTTCGGAAGAGTTGGGATGTACCTAGCGCCCAGCGGTTCTGCTGGGTGAAGTAAGCTGCTAAATCCTCGGGAGCCATCCCAAAAGTATAGGCTTTATGGATAAAAAATGATTTCCACTGTTTCGCGTGCAGTTTCAGTGATGTGGCAATATCCTCAGTAACCGTATCTTCATCAAAATTACCAACGTCGTTCAGTGCAGCACGGCGAAAAACAACATTGGTTCCACAGCAGAACATTGCTTTGTTCATTGATTTCCCCAAGCAGATATACTCATAAAAAATAGCCTGCTGATTATGAGCAATCATCGCTACAGTGCTTACATCTCCATTTGAATAAAACTGTGGGGTTTGTACAAAGGCAAGCCTGTCGTCAGCCTCAAGAAAAGGAACAAGGGTTTTCAAAAAACCAGGCATAGGGTTTTGATCGGCATCAAAAATCGCGATATACTTCTCGGTTAGTGTTTTAAGTATTTCGTTGATCATTCCCGCCTTGGCGCCGCGGTTGTTGCTTCTGGTAAAGAGTTCAACGCTTAAATTTTCCGAGAGTTCTCTTGCCTCTTGCTTGTAGCTTTCAATTGTTGAGTCATCAAGCAGGTAAACTTTCTTGTTATCATAGGCAATGTTAAGGCAGGTCAAGAGCGTTTTTTCAACTATTTCTTTTGTTTCATGTCGGGCCGGAATCAAAATTGCCACAGAAGCATCTTTGCCTGGGGTAGATTGGCTTGGCATTTCCAAATAAACATTTTCGCGGATGACATCCAGAAAAAAGAAAAATGAATGAAACAGGATAAATGATTCCGAAAGAAAAAAAAGTATACTGATTACCCATTCAAAATATTCGAATGGAGCAATAATAAGGTAATAGAGCCGAACGAAAATGTAGCAGATGAGCAATAGCAAAAGTAAAGCAACCTGTGCTATTAGCAAAAATGATTTTTTCTTATCCTGCATTATACTTTGATTTTTTGCTAAAATTTTTTAAAAAAACCATCGAATTTCTCCCTTCAGCAGCTTGTCTTGATAGTTCGTGATTGAGGCCCAAGAATATTGACCCTCGATTATGGTGGAAAAACGATTAGTCCAGTCGAGGTGTACTGCGCCATGAATCTGGTGAGATACATTTCCACCAGGCTCTAAGCTTATATGATATTCTGTTGTGACATAAGTGTCATTGACACCGAGAAATAGTTCATCGTTAAAATAATGCCTAAACTCGATGCCTGTTGTTTGTGTAGTGAACGAAACAGGTGTCCAGTAGTTATGAGTGGTGACATCGGAGAACCCATAGTTCTGTAAACGAAAGGTAAGGTTCAATCGATTAATGCCGTAGAGAAGATGAGCTGCAACATCAGCTCCGGCAGTCACGTTTGTATTCCCGTCAGAGTAGTTGGCAAAGTCGCAATCTACGCCAGTTTCCCAACTGCGGTAACCGTTATAGAGAGCCCTCCCTTTCCACCGGCTTCTCTGGAGATTGCTCTGAAATGTTTGAGCATTGTCAATTACCTCTTCCTGGCGAAATCCCAGACCCAAATAAAAATTGTCCAGAGGCTGGCTTTCAGTCTCGAATGATCCTGTGTATGAGTCCTTCGTTATACTGGAATTTTTGTTATAGCCGATGTTTGCCCGAACAAGAAGATCAGGACGATAACTATACTCAATTCCAGTAGATATGCTTTTTTTGTCAAGGCTACTCTTCAAATCCTCAAAACGGTAAGATTTATTGTTTAGATCCAGAAAACCTGTCAACCCCTCCTGAAATGGATGGGAAAGAGCTGCATAAAAGCCGCTATAGTCAACATTGATACTTTTCCATTGACTTGTAATATTCATGAATTCTGCTCCAGTTCGGAGAAGAGTCATCGAAGAGAGTACCTCAATTTTTTGCTTTGCCAAAGTAGCCTGGCGATCTTCAGGTGTTTTCGACAGGATCAAGTCATAGCTTTCCAAAGCCTCTTTCCACCGACCCTGTTGCATATAGAGTTGACCAAGGTCAAAAGGGGCTTCAAGCTGATTCGGTTCTGCTTCAATCCACGCCTTGTATGCCTTGACCGCTTGCCGGTAAGCATTACGAAAATAGCCATTTTTAGCCTTCACTTCTGCCTTGAGCGCTTCGTTCTTGGGGTAGGCTTGAACAGCACTATTATATTGAGCGATTGACTGGCTGTATTTGGCCATCCATCCAAGTACACGCCCTTTTTCCCGGGAACCCATTTCCCTGAAATAACTATCAGTAGCCGGTTTACCTTTTGCAATCAACCGATCGTAATATGCAAGTGATGTTGAGTAATCCTTCTGCCAGCTTGCAATCTCAGCGCAAATCAACAGGGCGGGCTCGTTTTTAGGTGAGATGCGAAGTATTTCATGATTGATTTTAAGGACTTCAGGAAAATTATTTTTCCTTAAGGCAACATTACCTTTTGTCTGAAGGACATCGGTATCTCCAGGAAAACGTTTTTCTAGAGAGGCTAGCAGTTTAACTACCTCAGCATCCTCTCCGGCATCTGCAATTTTATAAATGAAATCAATTGCATTCTTTTTCTTAATACCATTTTTGTCCAAAAGTTGCCGATAGCGTTCCGCAGCTTTTGCGTACTGCTTATCTACAAAGAGCACATCTGCATATTCAGCAATTAGGGTGTCGCTGGCTATACCTGCATTGACAACTACCTCATAAAGCTTCAGGGCTGCTGGCGTCCTTCCTGTCCAGTAGTTTGCCCTTGCGGCTTTAACGGTTAATCGTGCGTCTTTAGGGCGGAGCTGGAGCAACTGATCATACAAGGGGAGAGCCTTTTCCGCATTCGACAAGGCCTCGTAGGTTAAAACGGCCTTTTTGAGAATCTCTTCATCATCAGGGTACCAAAGGAGTAATTTTTCGAAAAGTTCATCTGCCTTCTGGTATTGGCCTGCAAATATGCACCTGTCGGCAAGCTTGCGGGTACCTTCCTTGCTTAAAGTACCATTCCTGAATGACTCTAAAGAAGTTAAATCTTTTGCAGGTTCTTCTTTTGGTATCTCCTTTGTCGGAATCTCCTGTAACAGAAGATCACTATCCGAATCAGGTGATTGAGCATGACTATTCACCGGTGCCGCCATGATGACTATGCCAACCACAGCGATAAAAAGAAATTGTTTGTTAGATTTCATGGTTTCTCGCAGAATTTGCGGTGTAAAAAACACATATATTTCGCGTTTATCACGACATATATGTTTCGAAAGCTAAGAAGATTCTACTTATATATTTGGTTAACACCGCTCCAACACCCGTACTCAACCAATCGTGACAACCTGCCTTATCATGAAAAACTGACAACCCCCACCGCTCCACATCGAGGCTTTATATACGAAAGTTTTAAGAAATACACAAAATTACCCATCCGTTGATAGTAATTTAAATGCTAGAGCCTTGCCCTCCTCTGCGTGTTTACTGTGAATTCAAACGAGTGCAGTAAACTGGATCTTGCAAACAGAGATATTCCACTTAATTACTTACATTGGCCAATAAGTGTATTATCGATTCATGAAATTATAAAACCAGTGAACCCATGAAAGCATTGATTTTATTTACTGTTGTGGCAGCAACCCTTGGCGGCTGCATGAGTGCGGCTGACCATGCAGCGCAATTGCCTTCACAATCAGGACGTGAAATGACCGTAGGAATTGTGCAGAAGGAGATTCGAAAAGGGATGACATCGGCTGCCGTTGCTGAAGCGCTCGGGTCGCCAAATATCGTTTCAAGAGACCAGGGGGGAGATGAGAGCTGGATTTATGACAAGATCGCTTCCGAGGCAGCCTATTCCTCAGGAAGCGGTGGGATTTTATCGTTGTTGATTGGTTCGCGAAATGCCGGAGCGGTTTCCTCATCACAAAAAACCCTGACGGTCATTATCAAGTTTACTGCCGGCCTCGTCAGTGATTACTCCTATCACAGCAGCAAATTTTAGGAGCAAGCCATGAAACAATCCATACTTCTCATTTTTTTTGCTGCATCACTTGCACTCGGAGGATGCGTCGTTTCGCAGCCCGTTGCCGAAAAAACCCAACTTCAGATTCGTGAATTTCAGACACGTACGTACGATGTGAGCGATATTAAACTTGTGATGAAGGCGGTTATGAATACCCTTCAGGACGACAACTTTATTGTTCAGCAGGCCAATGTCGATTTGGGACTCTTGACCGCGCAGAAGGAGCTTGATGTTGAAAACCGGGCAGAATCTTTTTTTGCAAGGGCATTCACCGACCGTCCCGAGTATATGAAAAATAGTCTTACCGAGGCATCCGCAAATGTCAGTGAATTCGGAAAGCAGATAAGGGTGCGCATCAATTTCAGGTACAAGCTGATGAACAACAGGGGTGGGGTGATGCGTGTCAGCCAGATTGACGATGCAAAGTACTACCAGGATTTTTTTGCTAAAGTTGATAAATCAATCTTTTTCGGAAAAGAAAAACTACAGTAACAATCGATGCCAAAAGAGACATTAAGTGGATGCATTTGCGCGGGTGAAGAAAAAGAGACTTTTTCAAGCAGAGAAAAACGGCTTGGCTGGCACGAATATTTTATGAATGTTGCCCACCTCATTTCCCGCAGGGCAACTTGTACGCGGGGACATATTGGTGCTGTCATTGTCAGGGAGAACAGCATTCTCTCTACAGGGTACAACGGAGCACCATCCGGGCTTCCTCACTGTAATGATACCAACTGTCGTATTTACAAAAGCACCCATCCTGATGGTACAACAGAGGAGAATTGCGTTAACACCATCCATGCTGAAATCAACGCTATTGCCCAGGCGGCCAAGCATGGTGTTTCAATCAAGGATTCCGATATCTACATTACTGCCAGTCCCTGTATTCACTGTCTTAAGGTACTCATCAATGTCGGCATCAAAACCATCTATTACGATAAGCCTTATAAAATTCAGCATATCGACGAACTGCTCACGCTTTCCGGAATCAGGCTGGTGCAGGTAATGATGGCCAGCAACCTGAAGGAGTGACGGTGACACTCTCTGACGACGCCCTTTTCATGAGGCGCAGCCTGGAACTGGCCATGAAGGGAGCTGGCAGTGTAAGCCCAAATCCCCTGGTTGGGTCGGTTATTGTTTTTAATGGGCGAATCATCGGTGAAGGCTACCACCAAAGGTTTGGAGGTCCACATGCCGAAGTGCAGGCCATCGCCTCTGTCGCTGATGAAAAGATGCTGCTCCAGGCAACACTCTATGTTACCCTTGAGCCCTGTGCCCATTTCGGTAAAACACCCCCATGCAGCGATCTTATTATTGAAAAGAGGATTTCCCGTGTGGTTATTGGGTGTCGCGACCCCCACTTCAAAGTTTCAGGAAAAGGGATAGCCAGGCTACGGACGGCAGGGATTCTCGTTACGGAGGGAGTGCTCGAAGCTGAATGCAAAAAATGCAACGAGGCATTTATCAAGAGCCATACTACAGACCTTCCTTTTGTCACTATAAAACTTGCCCAGACCCTCGACGGCAAAATTGCAACATCAATCGGCGCTTCACGCTGGATAACCGGTAAAGAGGCAAGGCGTGAGGTGCACCGTCTCAGGAGCATCTATGATGCAGTACTGATCGGCGAGGCCACTGTGCGGGCAGATGATGCTCACCTGACCGTCAGGCACTGCCGCGGGCGTAACCCTCTGCGCGTTGTGCTTGACGGTCGGCTGACTCTCTCTTTGGATGCAAAAATTTTTGATCATGAAGCTCCAACCATCCTCTTTGCATCAATATCGTCGGAGATGTTGCCAAAAGTCGAGCTTTTACGGCAAAAAGGAGTTACTTTGGTCTTCGTTCAGGAGCATTCAGGTGAACTTGATCTGCGGCAGGTACTGGCAGAGCTGCATAAACGGCAGGTGCTTTCCGTGATGGTCGAAGGGGGGAGCCGGTTATCTGCCTCATTCATTCGTGCCGGGCTTGTTGATAAAATCGCTATATTTGTTTCGCCAAAACTTTTTGGAGCAGATGCTCTCAGCACCTTCGCACCTCTTGGTGTCAGCATGCCGGATCAAGCAGTGTCAATGCTCTTCGAGCCTCCCCGGTTTTTTGGGCGTGATCTGCTGCTGGAAGCTTACCTGGAAGTTTGAGACGAAAGAGGTACCCCAGTTCAAGAGATAATAATCTATACACTGGTTAGCATGACAAAAAAATATGCAAAAAGAAGGCTGCCGGTGGTAGACCGTTACATCAATAGCAATGATGCAGGGAAACTGCTTCTGAGGGTTTCACTTGGCACGCTGATGCTCTTTCACGGAGTGCACAAGCTTCAGTATGGATACGGGTTTGTTGAGTCCATGCTTCTCAAAGGGAGATTGCCGGGCTACCTCTCACACGGCATTCTTTTAGGCGAACTGGTTGCGCCACTGCTGATAGTGCTTGGCCTTTATACTCGTCCGGCAGCTCTCGTTCAGGCCTTTGTCATGGTTATGGCAATCTATCTCGTTCATTCGCATGAACTTTTTTCAGTGACAAAGCAGGGAGGCCACGCCCTGGAACTCCAAGCGCTCTACCTTTTCGGCTCCCTCGCAATTTTCTTTTCAGGAGCCGGGCGTTTCAAGGTATCAAAAAGTGGCTCGTTCTGGAATTAAACCTTAAACAATTTACTTGTATGGCACAGATCACCTTGAAGGGTAATTCATTTAAAACGGTTGGCACCTTACCGGCAAAAGGCTCCGAAGCACCTTTTTTCTGTCTCGTTAAAACCGACTTGTCCGAGGCTGGGCCAGCCGATTTTGCCGGAAAAAGAGTAGTTCTCAACATTTTTCCAAGTCTCGACACCCCGGTTTGCGCAGCCTCAGTCAGACGCTTTAACCAGGAGGCATCATCACTCGACAACACCGTCGTCCTCTGCATCTCCGCTGACCTTCCTTTTGCGCACAGCCGATTCTGCGAAGTCGAAGGGTTGAAAAATGTTGTTTCACTCTCAGTTTTCCGCTCTCCCGAATTTGGCCTTGATTATGGAGTTACCATTGCCGATGGTCCTCTCAAAGGGCTTCTTTCCCGGGCCATTGTTGTTATCAATGCCGACGGAGTAGTGCTTCATACCGAGCAGGTGCCAGAAATTGTCCAGGAGCCAGACTACAGTGCAGCCCTCAAGGTGCTTGCATAAATCAGCGTAACAAAAATGTTCACCGGAATTATCAAGGATGTCGGACGGGTGAGGGGAGTAACACGGCGCCAGGGCGGTTTGCGGCTCAGGGTACACTACACCAACCCCAAAGAGTTCAGCAATCTTTCAATTGATGAAAGCGTCAGCATCAACGGCGTTTGCCAGACCGTCGTTGCTCTTGGCGACGGATGGCTGGAGGTAGACAGCGTCGAAGAGACCCTCACCAAAACAACCCTTGGCGCCCTGCAGCAGGGAGCGCTCGTCAACCTTGAACGGGCCGTTCGCCCCATGGATCGCCTCGGTGGCCATTTTGTGCTTGGTCATGTTGATTGTCCGGCAACTGTCGAGAGTATCAGGGAGCTTGGCTCCAGCCGAGAACTCTGGATTGCTTTTCCCGATGCTTTCAGCCCCTTCATTGTTACTGCAGGTTCCATCACCATTGACGGCATCAGTCTCACTGTTGCCAGGCTTGAAGCTGAGCTTTTTGCTGTGGCGATAATTCCCTTTACCTTTGCCCACACCACCATCAATGAGCTCAAGTCAGGAAGCAGAGTGAACCTTGAGTTTGACATACTCGGCAAATATGTTGCCCGACAGCTTCAAAAAAACACCACTCCAGGCCAGTCAGTTTCAGCAATCAACGAAGCATGGCTTCAGCAAAAGGGATTTTAATGGTCGTCAGCCACACCATCCAGTCAGATCTCTTTGGCTTTTTGGGAGCACCCCCCAAAAAAGAGGGCTATTTTCAGCCGCTCCCAGAACGGGTTCGTCCACGCACGCTTGACGAAATGGCAGGGCAGGAGCATCTTGTCGGTCAAAACGGCCCCCTCCGCAAATTTATCGGCAGTGGCCAGATGCCCTCCATGATATTTTGGGGCCCCCCTGGCTCAGGCAAAACAACTCTTGCTGAAATTTGTGCCTCTTCGCTAAACTGCCGTTTTGAGCAACTTTCCGCTATTGACTCCGGTGTCAAGGATGTCCGCAAGGCACTTGAAAATGCCGAAAAAGCGAGGAATGCAGGGCTTCGGACTATTCTTTTTATCGATGAGATTCACCGCTTTAACAAAGCGCAGCAAGATACTCTGCTCCATGCGATAGAACAGGGGATCATTGTTCTCATTGGAGCCACAACCGAAAATCCCTCCTTTGAGGTTAACGGCGCACTCCTTAGCAGAATGCAGGTCTACATTCTGAAACCCCTTGGTTACAACGACATCGAAGCGGTCATCCGTCGGGCGCTCAACGAAGACACTCTTTTCAGTGAGCTTTCCATCGAGATCAAAGACCTTGATTTTTTGTTGCAATTTTCAGGAGGAGATGCCCGCAAAGCACTCAACGCCGTTGAGGCGGCCATCTCACTGTTGCCAAAAAATGCGACCGAAAACGTGCTCAACAGGGATCTCTTTGAAGCAGCCCTGCAGCACAAAGCGCCCATCTACGACAAAGGAGGCGAAAACCACTACGACATCATCTCTGCCTTCATCAAATCCATGCGAGGTTCCGACCCTGATGCTGCCCTCTTCTGGCTTGCCCGCATGATACAGGGAGGGGAAGATCCAAAATTCATTGCAAGGAGAATGGTCATTTTTGCAAGCGAAGATATTGGTAACGCTGACCCCTACGCCATTACCCTCGCCATCTCAGTATTTCAGGCCGTAGCCATGATCGGCATGCCAGAAGCTCGCATCAATCTGGCCCAGGGAGTCACCTACCTCGCCTCCGCCCCAAAATCAAACGCAAGCTACCAGGCGGTCAACGAAGTGATGAGTGAGGCTTCATCCCGGCAGGATCTGGCAGTGCCGCTCCACCTGCGCAACGCCCCAACCAAACTCATGAAAAATGAAGGGTATGGAGCCGGGTATCGTTATCCACACAGCTATCCTGAACACTTTATCGCACAGTGCTATTTCCCCGAAGGGATGGAGCCAAAAGCCTATTACCGTCCCGGAGATGAAGGGCGCGAAAAGTATATAAAGGAACGGTTGAGCCACTTCTGGGAAGAACGATACCAAACCTGATTGTTTATGAAACCCGCAAGCTCTTTGTATATTAGAGGCCGCAACAATGTTGCTGTCGGCACCCTTTTTCACCAGGAAAATCCATCTTATGAACAGTATGAGAGCTGCATTATTATCATTATTATTAGTGTCACTTTTCGTTCTCACAGCGCCTTCTCTTCTTTGCAGTGCCCCCGCTCTGGCTAACCTAACATCACTGACGCTCGACGACGCCATCCGTACAGGGCTCCAAAAAAGTCGGGCCCTTGAAATTGCCAGATTCGATCGTGAAATGGCCGGGCAGAAAATCCGGGAGACATGGTCAGGTGTTTTGCCGCAAATCTCAGCAAGCAGCAACTACACCAGAACACTCAAGCCATCAGTTTTGCTGATGCCTCCCAACCCGATTTTCACGACAGGAACCCTTCAGACAAGCTCCGACAATGCACTGCGCGCCTCCCTTGATATTCGCCAGACACTTTTCGACTGGTCGGCGTTTGCAGGAATAAAGGCGGCAACCATTGTCCGCAAAATGAGCGAAGAAGCTTACCTTGGCGTTGAGGCCAACGTGGTCACTGATATAAAAACGGCATACTTCGATGCCCTGATTTCAAAAGAGCAGTTGACACTTATTGAACAGAGCATTGCCCGATGGGAGCAATCAAAAAAGGATACCAATGCCATGTTCCGCCAGGGAGTTGTTGCCGATATTGATACACTCAAAGCCTGGCTCTCCGTTGAAAATCTCCGTCCCGAACTCATGCAGGCAGAAACGCGGGTGGCCGCATCAATGACCAGGCTGAAAAACGTCATGGGCATACCGGTCGACAGTAGTGTGGTGCTTGCCGGGAAGCTTGAAGTTACTTCAGCATCATATCCCCCCGACGTTGCCACAGCCTATCGCGAAGCGCTCGACGCCAGGCCAGAGCTGCGCCAGCTCAACTATCAGGTACAGGCTGAGGGAGAAAAGGTCAACGCCTCCCGTGCCGAACATTTCCCACTCCTCAGTGCTTTCGGCAAACTTGAATCTCAAACAGCATTCAATGACAGCACCCCACTCTCCAATGCAAATTGGCCAACATCATCGGCCGTTGGGCTGCAGCTCACCATGCCCCTCTTTACCGGTTTTCGGATCAGCGCAAAGGTCGAACAGGCCCGGATTGCCCAACTCCAAACCCGCACAAGAGTCGAAGATCTTAAAGCCACGATCAGGGCCGAAATTGAGGTAAGAGTGCTAAACTTCAGAGAGTCACAAAAGAGAATAGAGGTACAGTCCAAAACCACCAGCGTTGCAGAGCGAAGCTACAACATTTCACGCCTTCGCTTCAAAGAGGGGATTGGCTCACGCCTTGAATTAACCGACGCCGAACTCCAGCTAAACAAAGCCAAAACCAATTATCTCCAGGCAATTTACGACAACCTGGTGGCAACCACTCAACTCGAAAAAGCCCTGGGGCGAAGGGTGGCAAAATAAACTACCCCGGCGCCCTCACCCGGGCGCATAACACCTCTCACAGCATCTACCGCCCCACGGCAAAGAGCACGGAACAACCTCCGAACATTAAACCGTCGCCCACTTCGTTCACAGTAAAGTTGCTCGCTGTAAAGGGCATTATAGTAAGCATCCGGCCAGTATGAGCGCTCGCTGAAAAGAGTGAACTCATGTAACTCAAGCAATTTTTTCAGAGTCCCGGGCATAAAATGGTAGAGATGGCGAGGCGCATCAAAAGCGACCCAGTTCTCCCTGTAATGGTTTGCGCCTGAACATGCCGGGTTGGGGATCGCTATAACGAGCTGACCATCAGGCCCAAGCAATCCCGCAACAGCCTGAAGCGTTTCATGGAGATCGTGAATATGCTCAAGCGTGTGCCAGAGCACAATACGGTCAAACTTTCCCACGACCCCCATCAGTGAAGGAGAGGCCTTGATCCCGAAATGATCCACGCAATGAGCCGCCGATTCAACATCAGGCTCCACACCGGCAAGGTGTGCTAACTTCACCCCAATTCTGTGATGAAAAAAGTTCAACAGGTCACCCGTAGAAGAGCCAATTTCGAGGATTGAAAGCTTATGGGCAGGCTTGAGTGCACCATGAAGAATAAGGCGGGCCCTGTAGCGAAGCAAGAGAGCGCGGGCGGCCAGATAAGCCTTCTCCTTCAGAGTGGCGGCGTTCCGCTTGTGCAAGAAAGGGTCATAAAGGGAACGGTGGTAATGAGAGGCAACTTCAGAGCTGTCAGGACGAGGATTGAGCATCACAAGCCCGGAAACAGAAGATTGAACCAGTTGCCACCTTGCCTTGCCAGACGCATCGAAACGGTCAGGCAGCTCAAGCCATGGAGAAAACTCCGAGGATTTTGAAATTGGGCAGGGAACTGTTTCCATTGCAGCAAAAGAGGCTATTGCCCTTCTTGTGCGGTAAGGTCAGAGAAAGCTTTTCTCAGATTTCGGTAGGTAGAGGTCATGTCATTGCTGAGCACCTTGGCATCAGCAAGAACAGGCATAAAATTTGTGTCACCCTCCCAGCGGGGTACAATATGAAAATGAATGTGGTTGTCAACACTGCCACCAGCAACACGTCCAAGGTTCGCGCCAACATTGAAACCCTGCGGCCTCAGCGTAAGCTTCAGTGCCCTGATCGATAGATCGGTTAGCTCCATCACCTCAAGTTTCGTCTCCTGGTCAAGTTCCGAAAAGTCAGCAGTCTGAAGGTATGGAATCACCATGAGGTGTCCACAATTGTAGGGATAGAGGTTCATAATAATAAAGCAGCATTTTCCCCTGTAGAGCACAAAGCGCTTCTCATCCTCCTCGGGAGGTATATCAGCAAAAACAGATTTTCCATCCTTGCCAGCAGGCTTGTCATCCTTGAAAGACTGCATGTACACTTCACGCCAGGGCGAGTACATTCTGTTCATGGCCACAAAGATCCACTATGTTAAACTTACTGAGAATGGTACCAAAGATGGGAATCGAACCCACACGAGTTATTCACTCACTGGATTTTGAGTCCAGCGCGTCTACCAGTTCCGCCACTTTGGCCTCTTTTAGAGCAGTGCGAGAGAAGGGAATCGAACCCTCACGCCTCACGGCACCAGTTCCTAAGACTGGCGTGTATACCAATTTCACCACTCTCGCAACCGAGGATAATAATATACGTGGTATTTATTCTAATAAAAACTATCTTTCGAAAAAGTTTTGCGGCGTGAGACGCTGACAATTTTCTCCCGGTTTCTACGTTATAAGCCTATGCCGTTTAATGTACATCGTGTTGCAGACATTGTTTCTTGGGCTGTCAGTCCGGTCGTGGTAGCGCCAGCAGCCTATGCTGCAATTGTGATGCTCGGATTCGGCCATGACATCAACAGCAGCTCTTACCTTATGGTGCTCTTTCTTGCCAGCACTCTTGTACCGGTACTCCTTATAACCGGCCTGAAAAAAACCGGTAAGATTTCTGACTACAATATAAGTTTCCGTGAACAGCGTTTCCTTCCGCTGCTGGCGTTGGTCGGGGTCAATGCCCTTGGCTACGAATTTATCAAGCAACTTGATGCACCACGGCTGCTGACCGGCATTCTTCTCTTCAACGCGGTCAACATGGTTTTTATCCTGCTGGTCACCCTCCAATGGAAGATCAGCATCCATCTTTTCACCCTGTCATCATCCATTGCCCTGCTCTTTATGCAGTTCGGTACAACAGCATTATGGTTCCTGTTGCTTGTTCCCGTGCTGATGTGGTCCAGAATTTACCTGAAAGCCCATAATTTCATGCAAACCCTTGTTGGCGGAGCGGTCGGTTTTGCCGTAATGTTTGCAGAGTTAACATGGTGGATCGGATTGTGAGCAGAAAAAAATATGCCGTCATTGTTACCACCTATGGGGAAGTTGAGAGGGTTACCGTCAGCAGCCTCTGGCCAAGTTCGAGGAGAATTCTCAAGGTTGTCACCAGCCAGATTGCAAAAATCCCGACAACGCTGATCTATTTTATTGCCGATTATCGTTCAACAAAACGTTATATCGACTGGAAACTCCACCGTTACAGCTCGTCGCTCCTCGCCATCAACCGAGCCCAGACGAAGAGGCTCGTCGCAGCACTTGCCGAAAGCGAAAGTGAGCTGCTGTCACAAATAGATCTCAACGTCTGTGATGCCTACTATTTTGTTCCGCCATATCTTGACGATATGCTTTCCAAAATGCAGAATAAGTATGATGGTATTATTGTTGTACCAATGATCCCGGTAGAATCAGCCTTCTCCTGCGGTATTGCCTGCCAGATGGTTATTGATACTTATGGAGAGAGTGCCTTCAGCCAGGTAAAAGTGGTAAGCAAACTGTGGAACGACGATCGACTCCACCTGCTTTATACAGAGTACCTTTTCAGCCAACTCTCAGCGCCTCTGATGTGCCTAAAAAAGGGTAAAATCGGGCTGGTGCTGGTCATACACGGGACGCTGGTCAAAGATAGTGCGGGAAACGAGCCAACACTCTTTACCGGGCTTTCCGAAACCATAGCCTTCTTTGAAGCCATGAAACGCACCATCATGGCTGACCCGAACAACATCTTCAGTGATGTACGCCAGGGCTGCATAAACCACTCAAGAGGGGGGGAGTGGATGGCTGATACGATTGAAAAAGCATTAAGCGGGTTTAAGGCAGAGGGGTATGAAGGAGTGGTGATGTTCCCCTATGGTTTTTTTGCAGATAACAGTGAAACCGAATACGATGCGTGCAAAAAGCTTGAACATGCAGGCTTCCCCATATACCAGTATGTTCGCTGCATAAACGACTCCCCGGCATTTGGCCACTGGCTTGCGTGGAAGGTTGCAGAACAGCTTCAGGCACTCTGCAACCTGCAATTGGCCATTGAAACATCCTGAAACCTAACCAGTAAATCTTGAGCACTTGAAAGAGGTAACCGACAAAGAGAATTCCGATAATTTCCGGGAAAAGTATGAAGAGGCGCTACGCTGCATTGACGAGCAGCGCAACAGCGAAGCGCTTCTGCTACTCGACCGCTGCATTGAGGCCAGGCGTCGCGATCCAGAAGCGCTCTATGCCCGTGCAGTCACCAATCTCTCAATGGGCAATTACAGAAAAGCCGCCTGCGATCTTCTCAAAACGGTTGTGCTTGACCGCAGTTTTGTACCAGCATGGAAGCAGCTCGGTTTCGTGCAGTTCATGCTCGGCAAAGAGGAGTGCGCCGTAAAAACACTTCTTAAAGGAATCGAGATCGACCCATCCTATGCCGAAATTTACTGCGTCCTCGGCGACACCTACCTCGATCTCGGCGAGTTCGAGAACTCTAAAGAAGCCTTCGACAAAGCGCTTGAACTGGAACCTCAAAACCCCGAACCACACAGCAAGATAGCCATGTACTATCTGGCAAGAGGCGACATGAAGGGGCTGAAAAAAGAGTATGAAATACTGAAAACACTCGATAGCGCACTGGCCAGCCAGATTGGAACACTTTATTTTGACACACCATGAAACTATTTCCTGACGAAGAGCAGAAGAGGCGGTTCATGAAAACAGGGCTGCCCGTTATTTTTGGAATCGCCTGGGCACCAATCATCACGATGGTGGTTATGGCCCTTCTTGGCCCTTCGCTCATTGCCCTTACAGGATCCCTGGCGTTCATGCTGGGGGTGATATTTATCATAACAATGCTCGTCACCTCCTTACTCTTGTGGTTTTTTATGCGTATTGGCCGAAAATTCCATAGCGAAAAGCAATGAAAAGCTTATAAATGCTATTTTTTTTTTAAAAAGATTAAATAAACGGCAGATGTACAAAAAATTGCTTTTTTTCTGAATGCAATGCAACGATTTTTGTATATATTAGCGCACATTTCGAAGCGAGGACGTGTAAAGGAATCGAATAAACTGAAACCGGCGTTACATGGATCAGACACTGAGTAATTTTGGCAACGTATTTGCATTTTTGGCTCTTGGCGTTGTTTTTGTTGCAGGGGGTTTCCTTACCGCCCGTCTTTTGCGTCCACAAAGGCCAAACGCGGTCAAAAATTCAACCTACGAGTGCGGCGAAGAGGCCGTAGGCAGTGCTTGGGTCAAGTTCAATATCAGGTTTTACGTTGTAGCCCTCATTTTTATCATCTTTGACGTTGAGGTTGTTTTTCTCTACCCCTGGGCAACAATATTCAAGCAACTCGGCCCCTTTGCCCTTGTTGAAGCGTTAGTTTTTGCAGGCATTCTTGTTCTCGGACTTGCGTATGCCTGGGTCAAAGGCGATCTGGACTGGGTAAGGCCAACTCCGAATATCCCCACCATGCCGGAGATGCCCGAAGCGCCGACCACAACATCAGCCACATTCACCATTCAATAGATTGTTATGGGTTTACTTGATGCCGCAGTAACAAGGCACAACGTGCTGGTAACATCGGTTGACAATGTTCTCAACTGGGCCCGTCTCTCATCGCTATGGCCAATGGGATTCGGTCTCGCCTGTTGCGCTATCGAAATGATGGCAACCAACGCATCCAACTACGATCTTGAACGGTTCGGCATTTTCCCCCGTTCATCGCCCCGTCAGTCCGATCTCATGATTGTGGCTGGCACCGTGACCATGAAGATGGCCGAAAGAGTTATACGCCTCTACGAGCAGATGCCGGAACCCCGCTATGTGCTCTCCATGGGAAGCTGCTCCAATTGCGGAGGTCCCTATCAGGATCACGGCTACCATGTTCTCAAGGGAGTTGACCGTGTTATTCCTGTTGATGTCTATGTGCCAGGGTGTCCACCGAGGCCCGAAGCGCTCATTGGTGGCCTCATGAAGATTCAGGAGCTGATACGTATGGAGCAGATCGGTACATCTCGAGCTGAAGCCCTGAAAAGACTTGCAGAAAAAAGTGTTGACCCCCAGTTCATTATCGAGCGAGAGCGTAAAGCTGCCAGTGTTTAACTAATTATAAGGTTAACGGTCAGATGGAAGAAGGAAAAATTGTTTCGCAGTCACTCCGGGAGAGCACTGCAGCATATATGATAATTCAGGAGCGATTCGGCTCTGCTGTTTCACCGCTCGATCCCAATGAGACGATGCCTTTTTTTGAGGTCACAGACTCCTCTCGCTGGGTTGAAATAGCCCTCTTTATGCGCGACAATCCAAAGCTCAAGTTCAACTATATGGCGTGCCTGAGCGGTGTTGATTATCCAGCAGAAGAGAAGGTTGGAATTGTCTGCAACTTCCAATCGCTTGCCATGTTGAACCACAAACTGGCCGTGAAGGTGAAGTGCGACCGAAACGGTGGTTGCATTCCAAGTGTATCCAGAGTCTGGCATACAGCCAACTGGCACGAAAGAGAAGCTTATGATCTCTTCGGCATTATCTTTACCGGGCACCCTGAACTCAAGAGAATTCTCTGCCCGGATGACTGGGAAGGATATCCGCTTCGCAAAGACTACAAGGTGCAGGCGAGCTATCACGGCATCAAGGTACCCTACTAACAGAGTTTATAATAGTAAAACCGAGCGCACAGTATGCAGGAATTAGAGAGAGTCGGACAGGGATCTGTCAGGGTTACCCGAAAAAGCGACAAGCTCGTCATTGTTGAAAAAGATCTTGCCACCGAGCAGATGGTGCTTGCCATGGGCCCACAGCACCCATCAACTCACGGTGTGCTCAAGCTCGAGTGCCTTACCGATGGAGAGGTGATTACCGAAGCAATTCCCTGCCTCGGCTACCTCCATCGCTGTTTTGAAAAGTGTTGCGAAAACGTCGATTACCCGGCAGTGGTACCCTATACCGATCGGCTCGACTACCTCTCCGCCATGAACAGCGAATTTGCCTACGCCATCGCCGTAGAAAAACTTCTTGATATTGAAATTCCCCGTCGCGTCGAATTTATTCGCGTTATTGTTGCAGAGCTGAACAGAATAGCCTCCCACCTGGTAGCAATCGGCACCTACGGCATTGACCTTGGAGCATTTACCCCCTTTCTTTTCTGTTTCCGCGACCGTGAAATTATTCTTGGTCTTCTTGAATGGGCCTCCGGCGCCCGAATGCTCTATAACTATATATGGATCGGTGGCCTCGCCTACGATGTGCCAGCCGATTTCCTCAAACGGCTGAGGGAGTTTATCACCTATTTCAGGCCAAAAACCGTAGAACTCCAGAGCCTGCTCACTGAAAATGAAATCTTTCTCAAACGAACGAGAGGCATCGGCATCATGCCCGCCGATGTTGCCATCAATTACGGATGGTCAGGCCCGATGCTTCGCGGCTCAGGTGTCAAGTGGGATTTGAGAAGAAACGACCCCTACTCCATCTATCCCGAGCTTGACTTCAAGGTCGTGGTGCCAGATGGCAAGCTCTCCGTTATCGGCGACTGCCTTTCCCGCCACTTGGTTCGTGCGCTTGAAATGGAAGAGAGCCTCAGGATAATTGAACAATGCATCGATAAAATGCCAACCTCCGAAGGTTTCAACTCGCGATCGGCAATTCCAAAGCGCATTCGCCCAAAAGCCGGTGAAGTCTACTCCCGCGCAGAGAACCCTCGTGGCGAGCTTGGTTTTTATATCGAGAGCGATGGCAAATCAACCAAACCGGTTCGTTGCAAAGCACGCTCATCATGCTTTGTAAACCTCTCTGCCATGAAAGATCTCTCAAAAGGGCAGCTCATCCCCGATCTTGTTGCCATTATTGGCAGCATCGATATCGTTCTGGGGGAGGTTGACCGATGAGCACAACCCCATTATCACAATTCAGCATCCCTTTACTTATGGGTAATAATCTCAATGGCTGGTCGGAAGCGCTGGTGGGCTTCAATCTGCTGGGTTTGCCTCTCGGTCTGGTTATTCTTGCCGCCATACCCCTTGTCTTTATAGCGCTCTACTCGCTCACCTACGGTGTTTATGGAGAACGAAAAATTTCAGCCTTCATGCAGGATCGACTCGGTCCAATGGAAGTTGGTAAATGGGGTCTCCTTCAAACCATAGCCGACATTCTGAAACTGCTCCAGAAAGAGGACATCGTTCCCACATCCGCTGACAAGTTTCTCTTCGTCATTGGCCCGGGCATTCTCTTTGTAGGCTCATTTCTTGCCTATGCGGTGCTCCCGTTCAGCCCTGCCTTTATCGGCGCCAGCCTGAATGTCGGTCTCTTTTTTGCCATCGGCATTGTCGCCATTGAAGTGGTTGGCATTCTTGCCGCAGGGTGGGGATCGAACAACAAGTGGTCGCTCTACGGGGCAGTCAGAAGTGTTGCTCAAATCGTAAGTTACGAAATCCCCGCAGCCATTGCCCTTCTCTGCGGCGCCATGATGGCCGGTACGCTCGACATGCAGAAAATCAATATTCTCCAGTCAGGCTCCTATGGATTTGCACACTTTTTCCTCTTTCACTCACCGATCGCCTGGATCCCGTTTCTTATTTACTTTATCGCCTCGCTTGCCGAAGTCAACAGGGCCCCTTTCGACATACCAGAGGCTGAGTCAGAGCTGGTAGCAGGCTACTTTACCGAGTACTCGGGCATGAAGTTTGCCGTAATATTTCTTGCAGAGTATGGCAGCATGTTCATGGTATCGGCCATTATATCTGTTGTCTTCCTAGGTGGATGGAACTCACCGCTGCCGAATCTTGGATCATTGGCACTGAACACCTGGACAAACGGGCCAATCTGGGGAGTGCTCTGGATGATATCGAAAGGGTTCTTCTTTATTTTTGTACAGATGTGGCTTCGCTGGACGCTACCACGCCTGAGGGTCGACCAGTTGATGTACCTCTGCTGGAAAGTTCTTACACCATTTGCCTTTATCAGCTTTGTGCTGACCGCTATCTGGGAAATTTATGTCCCTTAAGAGAAGTTTATCAGTCAACAGCAGCAAAGTAATGACGAATAATTATGAGTGAGTATTTCGGGAATATAAAAACAGGCGCGGTCACCATAGCCACAGGCATGTCCATCACCCTGAAGCATTTTTTCAATGCACTCAATCGCAAAGGCGACGCAGGCGTTGATGATGTTGACTACTTCCGTCAGGTCGATGGCCTCTGCACCCTGCAATATCCGCACGAGGTTATTCCAACACCGGAACACGGACGTTACCGCCTTTACAACAATATTGATAACTGCATCGGCTGCGGCCAGTGCGACCGCGCCTGCCCCATCGGCTGCATCACCATCGAGACCATTAAAGTTGCGCCAGATGAATTCGCTCTTTGCGGAAAAACATCCGACGGGCAGCAGAAAAAATTCTGGATCCCCGTTTTTGATATAGACGTTGCCAAGTGCATGACCTGCGGAATATGCACCACTGTCTGTCCGACAGAGTGCCTCGCCCATACACCAGTGAGCGACTTTTCCGAATTTGACCGCAGTAACCTGCTCTACCATTTCGGAAACCTTTCCCATCTGGAGTCGCAGGCGAAGCGCAACAAGCTGGCAGAGATTCAGGCAACGGCACTGGCAGAAAAAGAGAAGAAGGCCAGTGAGGCCACCAAACAAGCGAAATAATATACCATGAGTAACACAACCTATACCGTCATCTTCTATCTCTTTGCGGCCATCACGGTCTGTTCAGCCGCATTTGTGGTTTTCACACGGAACGTTATCTACTCAGCCTTTTCGCTCCTTTTTACCTTTTTTGGTGTTGCGGTGCTTTATGTCTTTCTCAGCGCAGATTTTCTGGCAGTGACCCAGGTTGTGGTTTATGTTGGCGGTATTCTTGTGCTTCTCCTCTTTGGCGTCATGTTCACCAACAGCATCATGAACCCCGGCCAGAAAAGCGAAGTGATTCATCTCTTTCCCGGATTCATTCTCCTGGTCGGCATGATTGGCGCCATGCTCTATACCTTCTATACCTCAAATGGCTGGAAGGCAACAGGAACAACCCTGCAGGGGAGCATTGTTGAACGGATCGGGTATGAAACAATGTCGCACTATGTGCTGCCCTTTGAAATGGTCTCCATCCTGCTGCTGGCAGCACTTATAGGTGCAGCGTTTCTTGCGCGTTTCGACAAGAGAGAGAACTAACGAATAAAACGTTTACAACACATGGAACAGTTAATACCGATAGGCCTTAACCACTATCTCACCATATCAGCCTTTCTTCTTGGCTTCGGGCTTTTTGCCGTCATGACCAGGAAAAATGCGATTGTTGTTTTGATGGGGGTTGAACTTATTCTTAATGCTGCAAACATCAACTTTCTGGCCTTTTCAAAATATAATGGCGGAATGGCAGGGGTGATGTTCGCACTTTTTATTATTGTTATAGCCGCTGCCGAAGCGGCCATTGCCCTTGCAATCGTGATCAATATTTTCAAGATATTCAAGAGTGTCGATGTGTCGAGTATTGACACGCTGAAAGAGTAACCAGTTTTTTAATTTTTTCGTGTAACCATCACATAGAACATGCACAGTTTAATTCAGTTATCAATAGTCGTACTGCTGCTGCCGCTGCTCTCGTTTGTTATTTTGATCTTTTTTAATCGCCGTCTGCCGCGAAGGGGCGATTTTGTAGGGGTTGGAATACTTGGCATAGCATTCGGAATATCGGCCTACATCTTCTGGCAGGTTATTGTGCAGAGTTACGATCCCGCATTCAGGGTTGCCTGGGATTTTACCTGGATTAATCTCGGCAATGTCCCCGGAGTCGGTCCACTGCAGATAAGGATGGGAGTTGTTATCGACAACCTCACCTCCATCATGCTGGCGATGGTTACCCTTATCAGTCTGCTCGTTCACCTCTACTCAACCGGGTATATGGCGGGCGACAAGAACTACGGACGCTATTTTGCTTTTCTCGGTATCTTTACCTTCTCGATGCTTGGCATTGTCCTTTCCGACAACCTCTTCTCCATCTATATCTTCTGGGAACTCGTCGGCCTCTCATCCTACCTGCTTATCGGCTTCTTCTTCGAGAAAGAGAGCGCAGCCGATGCCCAGAAAAAGGCGTTCCTTGCCAACCGTGTCGGCGACATCGGCATGTGGCTTGGTATCCTGATTCTCTACTCCCAGTTTCACACCTTCAGCTTTGCAGAGATTTATGCGAAGCTTGCAGCGGGGGAGTTCGGACTCTCCAACGCCTGGCTAACCGCTGCCGGTATCCTGCTCTTTATGGGATGCGTTGGAAAATCAGCACAGTTCCCCCTCCACATCTGGTTACCGGATGCCATGGAGGGCCCTACACCAGTCTCGGCCCTTATCCATGCAGCTACCATGGTGGCCGCAGGTGTTTACTTTGTCGCCCGCATCTTTGTGCTGCTCACTCCCGATGCGCTGCATGTTATAGCCTTTATTGGAGCCTCAACCGCCTTCATGGCTGCCACCATCGCCATTACCCAGAATGACATCAAAAGGGTTCTGGCCTACTCGACCGTTTCACAGCTCGGCTACATGGTTCTCGGCCTCGGTGTCGGCGCCTACTCAGCCGCGCTCTTTCACCTTGTCACGCACGCGTTTTTCAAGGCCTGTCTTTTCCTTGGTTCCGGTGCCATTATTCATGCCATGCACCACGAGCAGGATATGCGCTGGATGGGCGGACTTCGTAAAAATATGCCCTGGACCTTTGCAACGTTCACTCTTGCCACCCTCGCCCTTGCCGGTTTACCGCTGACCAGCGGCTTCCTCAGCAAAGATGCCATTCTTGCCGGAGCCATCGGTTTTGCCCAGGTTGAAGGCGGCGGTATCTACTATCTTATTCCAGTGCTCGGCTTCTTTTCCGCCATGCTCACCGCCTTTTATATGGGTCGCCAGATCTGGCTTGTTTTCTTTGGAGAGAGCCGCACCCACCTCAAGCCGGCAGAGACTCACCATGCTGCCCACCATGCGCACGACAGCCATGATGCTCACACCGACCTTCATCATGCCGAGCATCAAGTACATGAGGTTTCATGGAACATGAGGGCGCCACTTGTTATTCTTGCAGCACTTTCGGTATTCTTTGTCTACTCGCCAGATCCGCTGGACGGCGGAAAAGGGTGGTTCATGAAGATGATTCCCACCCCCGCAACCGTTGTAGGCCAAGCCAATCCCCAGAAAGGTTCGCTGATTGCAGGCGCAGCAACCATGCAGCTCGCCGGAGCAGTTCCAGAGGCCGTAGTCGAGCACGCTTCAGCAGGGGAGCTGCCGAGCGCAGCTGGCAGCCACGGTGAAGCCACCTCTGCCCATACCTATTCCGACCTCCGGCAGGCTGAAATTGTCCATGCCGGTCATGCAGCCCACTTCACCGCCATATATATATCAAGTGTGATGGTTCTCCTCGGCATCGGACTCGCCCTGCTGGTGTATGTCTTTAACATTATCGATCCCGAAAAAATAGCCTTGGCAATCAGGCCATTCTACCTCTTTTCTCTCAACAAATGGTACTGGGATGAAATCTATCAGGCAACCTTTATCAAAGGCTCGATGGTTCTGGCCACCACGCTCTCCTGGTTCGACACCCACATTGTGGACGGCATGGTGAACGGCGTAGCTACCCTCGTCAGGAAGTTCGCCTTTTTCAACGACAGTTTCGACCGTCATGTTGTTGATGGCGCGGTAAACTTTACAGCCTTTACTGTCAACACCATTGGAGCAATGCTCAGGAAGCTACAGACAGGAAAAGTACAGACCTATATCGTTATGCTGATTCTTGCTGTTTTTGGTTACTTTGTTTTTTACTTTACACGACTGATCTACTAAGATAGATTTACTTTTAATCAGAAAACTTACAGATACGGAACATGCTGAGTTTAATTGTTTTTCTGCCAATCATCGCCGGTCTGATTATTCTTGCCGTGCCGTCATCGCAAAAGCAGATAATCAGAATTGTTTCATTGCTTGCGGCACTTGCCCAGGGAGTGCTGGCAGTTCTGATCTGGAAAGGTTATGACCCTGCGCTGCCAGGAATTACCGCAGGCCCCGGAGGGAGCCCCCTTGGCTCATTCCAGTTTGTCGAAAAAATACCCTGGATCAATCTGAACCTCGGTTCCTTCGGCCCGCTCAACATTGAGTACTTTATCGGGGTTGACGGAATATCCATAACCATGGTTATTCTCACTGCGCTCGTATCAGCAATTGGTGTGCTGTCGAGTTGGACCATCCAGAAACAGGTCAAGGGATACTTCATCCTCTACAACATTCTTGCTACGGCGATGATGGGCTGTTTCGTTTCCCTCGATTTCTTTCTCTTCTACGTCTTTTGGGAAATCATGCTTCTTCCGATGTATTTCCTTATCGGCATCTGGGGCGGCCCGAACCGCGAATACGCAGCCATCAAGTTTTTCCTCTACACTTTGTTTGGCTCTGTTTTCATGCTTCTGGTCATGATCGGACTCTACTTCAGTGTTCTCGACCCCGTCACCGGCAACCACACCTTCAGCCTCGTTGCCATGGCTACGCAAAGCAACTTTATTAAAGATGCGATTCTTGGCCCCGATAACGTGATGTGGCGCTATGTCGCTTTCATTGTCCTCTTCATCGGATTCGCCATCAAGGTACCGATGTTCCCTTTCCATACCTGGTTGCCCGACGCGCACGTCGAGGCGCCAACACCAATTTCAGTTATCCTTGCCGGTGTGCTGCTGAAGCTTGGCACTTACGGTATGATCCGCATAAACTTCCCGATCTTCCCTGAGGTGTTCCAGGCATCACTTTTTGTGATTGGCATTTTTGGTGCCATCAATATTATCTATGGGGCACTCTGTGCACTCGCACAGAAAGATCTCAAAAAGATGGTGGCCTACTCATCTATAAGCCACATGGGTTACGTGCTTCTGGGCCTCTCCGCTGGCAATAGCGAAGGAATGGTTGGAGCTCTCTACCAGATGTTTAACCATGGCACCATTACCGCCATGCTCTTCCTCCTTGTAGGGGTTATCTACGACCGAGCCCATACCCGCCAGATCGAAAAGTTTGGTGGCCTTGCCTCCTATATGCCAGTCTATGCCGCCTTTGTTACCGTCGCCTGGTTTGCTTCACTTGGTCTTCCTGGGCTCAGCGGCTTCATCTCCGAGGCGCTCGTCTTTGTCGGCGCATTCAGCTCCATAACAACTCGCTATATAGCCATGGTGGCAGTTCTCGGCATTGTCTTTGGTGCCGCCTACCTGCTCTGGTCACTCCAGAGGATGTTCCTTGGTCAGAGAAGGGCCGATGCTGCCTACGACCTTGTTACCGGTGAGGATGGACACGAACACATTCATTTTCATGACTGGAAAGGGAAGATTGATCTTGACGGGCGCGAACTTGCCATGCTTGTGCCTCTCATGCTCATCACTATTTTTCTCGGAGTCTATCCAATGCCCGTGCTGGGGATGCTGACCTCAAGCATCAACAAACTCGTTGAGGTGCTTTCGCCAGTCATCTTGCCGCAACTGTGAATTAATTAAATAGACAAATTATGTTCGAGCTGCCATCAGGTGCTGAAATCCAGGGTATTATTGCAACAGTGCAATCAAACGTTGGCTTTTTTATCCCTGAAATTTACCTGTCACTGCTTTTTATGTTCCTGATCCTTCTGGATCTTGTTGTAAAAGGCAGAAAAAACAACATACTCTCAGCCACGACACTGGTCGGGCTTGCGGGTGCCCTTTTCTTCATCCACCAGCAGCATGCGCTTAAGGCAGGAGAGCTCTTTTTCGGAATGTATGTTCTCGATGAGTTCGCCCTCTTCTTTAAATACTTTTTCGTCCTCTCCGGGATGCTTGCCGTTATTGTAACGATGGCTGATGAGCAGTTTGACCGCGAGGTAAAGAGTATGGGAGAGTATTATGCACTTATCGTTTCGATGGTTATAGGCATGATCATGATGGCCTCATCTGCCGATTTGATGATGATCTTCCTCTCGATGGAGCTGGTGAGCTTCACCGCCTACATTCTTACAGGCTATTTCAAACGCAGCCCCCGTTCATCGGAAGCAGCACTGAAATACCTCGTCTATGGTGCTGTATCATCAGGTCTTATGGTCTATGGATTTTCTCTCATCTACGGTCTCACGGCCCAGACAAACCTTGTAAAGATCGGCGCAGAGCTGGCAGCTACCAGCTCCAACTCACTGGTGATGCTTTTCGCCACCCTCCTTATTCTTGCTGGTTTCGGATACAAGATCGGTGCTGTTCCATTCCACTTCTGGTCTCCCGATGTTTATGAAGGCGCCCCAACACCCATTACCGCCTACCTCTCCGTAGCTTCAAAAGCTGCAGGTTTCGCCCTGCTCATGCGTTTCTTTTTTGTAGCTGTGCCGCATGGCGGAGTTCCGCTCGAAAACAAGCTTGCCATCGACTGGAGGACGCTTCTCATTTTCATCTCCATAGCCTCCATGATTTATGGCAACGTTGTAGCACTCTGGCAGAAAAACGTTAAACGCCTCCTTGCCTACTCATCCATTGCCCATGCAGGTTATCTCCTGCTCGGCATTATTGTTATTGACAAGTTCGGAACCCAGGCGACGCTCTTTTACCTGCTCTCCTATTTTCTCATGAATTTCGGTGCCTTTTATGTTGTCACCCTGATTGCCAACAAAACTGGCAGCGAGAATCTCGACGATTACCGCGGTCTCGGCAAAAAAATGCCACTTGCGGGCGCTGCGTTGACGGTTTTCCTCGTTTCGCTTGTTGGCCTTCCTCCCACCCTTGGTTTTATCGGAAAGTTGATGATCTTTTCAGCCTTGCTAACAAAAGGTTCACTTTATATCTGGCTTGCCCTAATAGGCGTTATGACGAGCGTTATATCGCTTTATTACTATATGCTCATTCCGCTGAACATGTACCTTCGCGAATCAAACATACACGACGATAAAGAGATGAACCCTGGCATGCTTGCCCAGATTCTGATGGCAGTGCTTATGATTCTCACCCTCTATTTCGGGCTCTTTTTCACCCCTCTCGCCGATTTTGCAAAATATTCATCGTCGATGTTTGGCGCTATACTTCGCTGATAGAGTCTTTGCATGCTGATAGTTCACGACTACAACCCCGTTTGGCAAAAAGGTGAATGGGGTTGGTAATAAATATCGCGACCGTGCAAGCAAATGGATATAACCTTTGCTGAAAAATGTTGACAAGTGCTTATCGCCTATTATATTACCAAACGACTATTACCTTGTCATTTCTACGAACGAAGTGAGGAGAAATCTTACAGCCTATAAAAACGCTTTCAGTGCCTTCCATACCCGTGCGAGTGGAAGGCCGACAACATTATAGTAGCATCCTTCAATTTGCTTGACATAACAGGCTATCAGCGCATCCTGAATGCCGTAGCCTCCCGCTTTGTCGTAAGGCTTTTCTGACAGGATGTAGCGTTCTATCTCATGATCAGAGATCGGCTCGAACTCCACTGTGGTGCTGACGCATTCTGTGTGCGTTTTGCTGCCAGAAAGGAGCACAAAGCCGGTATAGACCCGATGGGAGCGGTTCTGGAGGCTTTTGAGCATTTGGAAGGCATCGTCAAATTCTGAAGGTTTTCCGAAGACCTGATTTCCTTTGGCTACAACGGTATCAGCCGCAAGAGTGATGGTGTTTCGCCCCTGCTCGAGTGGTAATGTTGCCAGTGCTTTTTCATAAGCAAGACGGGTAACATTTTCTTCAATCGAAACTGCAGGGTCTAGAATTTCTGGCGTATCAACGGATACAGTCTCAAAAGGGAGCTGTGTCAGTGAGAGAATATTGCGCCGTCTTGGTGATTTCGAGGCAAGAATAAGGGTTGGTTTTCCCATAAATGAGTTGTCAGTTGAGACTATTCCAGCCCCGTCGGTTCAGGTCTGCAAAGATAAGCGCCCCGGCAACGCCCCCCAGACCAAGAAAAAGCACTCCCTGCAGGGTATCTCCGAAGATAACTCTGCCTGTGCCGAAAAGGATTGCATAGATCATAACAATACCGAGTGCCCAGTCCACGAAGAGCATCACAAAGCCGCTGTCGGCCTCCACATCGGGCAGGTTTTTGGAAACTTTTTTCCAGAGTCTGCCTCCGACCCGCGTGGTTCGATAGAATATTTCCAACTGCGCCATATCCGTTGGTGGTGTCAGGAAGGTGACTATCAGGGTTGCCGTAATGGTAAAGGCGACGATGATAAAAATCGAGAAGGGAAAGGTGATATCGGTAAAGAGCTGCAGCCAGGCAAAGGCGATAAAGGGCGCCACCATGGAGGTGATCTCCGACCACGCATTCAGCCTCCACCAGAACCAGCGAAGAATCAACACAAAGCCGGTGCCAGCGCCGCACTGGATAATAAATTCCCAGGCTCCGGTGATGGTCTCCAGCACATAGAAGGTGATGTAGAGGGCAAAGGCTGCCGTCAGAAATGTGGTGATTTTGGAGATGGTGACATAGTGTTTTTCGTCACCGTCCCTTTTAAGAAACCGCTTGTAGAAGTCGTTGATCAGGTAGCTCGTTCCCCAGTTCAGATGGGTTGAGAGCGTTGACATGTAGGCGGCGAGAAAGGCGGCAATGAGCAGTCCTTTCATTCCTGGTGGTAAGACTGCTTTCATGACATAGACAAAGCCGTCCTCCTTCTGGTTCATTGGCAGGTTGGGAAACATGACAAGGCTCACCAGCCCCACGATGATCCATGGCCATGGTCGCAGGCAGTAGTGGGCCACCGTAAACCAGAGTGTTGCAAGGAGCGAATGTTTTTCGTTTTTGGCGCTCATCATCCGCTGGGCGATGTAGCCTCCACCGCCAGGCTCGGAGCCTGGGTACCAGGATGACCACCACTGCACAAACGCCATGGCGGCAAAGGAGATGAAGGGGAGGGCTACCGCTCCGGTAACACTTTTTCCTGATGATGAGGAGGTGAAGGTTGGAAAGAAGTCGAACATCCAGGCAGGAAGAGCCTTGGTAAGCCCTCCGGCAGATACTACTGCGGGTGATTGTACTGCAAGAACGGCCAGGATGATACAGCCTGTCATGGCAATGACAAACTGCACGGCATCGGTAATGGAGACACCCCAGAGCCCCGAGAGGCCCGAATAGAAGGTGGTGAGGAGGACGAGGGCAACAATGGTCACTTCGGGGTTCAGCTCCGGCACCATGATGCGGATAATTTTGAACATGGCGAGGTTGACCCAACTGATAATGACGGCGTTGATGAAGAGGCCGAAATAGATCGCCTTGAAGCCACGGAGAAAGCGGGCCGCCGGGCCACTGTAGCGCAACTCAATGAACTCAAGGTCAGTCAAAATCTCTGCCCGCCGCCAGAGCCTCGCAAAAAAGAAGACGGTCAGCATTCCGCCCGAGACAAAGGTCCACCAGACCCAGTTACCGGCAATACCGTTTTTGGCCACAAATCCTGCCACGGCAAGCGGGGTATCGGCAGCAAAGGTGGTGGCTACCATCCCGGTGCCTGCAATCCACCAGGGAAGCTTGCGCCCGGAGAGAAAAAATTCTCCGACACTTTCCGAGGCTCGGCCAGAAAACCAGAGGCCGATAACAAGCGTCAGCAGCAGGTAGCCGCCAATGAAACTGTAGTCAAGGATGTTGAGCTTCTCCATAGGGGTTGCTGTTTATTCGTCGATTCTTGAAAGCTCACGGAAGCTCTGGTAACGGTCTTCGATCTCCAGCAGGTCAAGTGCTGCAATTTTTTCTGTGCCGAATTTTTCAACACAGAAGCTCGCCATGGCGCTTCCATAGAGAACCGCCCGGCGCATTTCGACATCGGTGATGGTTGTACAGCGGGAGAGGTGGCCGATGAAGCCGCCAGCAAAGGTGTCGCCAGCGCCAGTGGGGTCGTAAATTGATTCAAGCGGAAAGGCCGGGGCGGCAAAGATACCGTTAGCCGTAAAGAGCAGTGCTCCATGTTCGCCTTTTTTGATAATCAGCGTTTTTGGTCCCATCTCGCGGATGATTCGGGCCGACTTTACAAGGTTGGGGTCGCCGCTGAGGAGGCGTGCTTCGCTGTCGTTAAGGATGAATATGTCAACATGCTGCAAAGTTTTTTTCAGCTCTTCAAGTTTTGATTCAATCCAGAAGTTCATGGTGTCGAGGATGACCAGTTTTGGCTTGCTGATTTGGCCAAGCACCTTGAGTTGAAGTTCGGGGTCGATGTTGCCGAGGCAGACAAATTCAGCATTGCGGTACTCTGCAGGCACCACTGGGTCGAAATCGGCGAAGACGTTCAACTGGGTGTCGAGCGTGTCGCGGGTGTTCATGTCGTAGTGGTAGCGTCCGGCCCAGCGGAATGTTTTGCCATCTTCGATCTTCTGTACCCCCCTGGTGTCTATGCTACGTGAGTGGAGCAGTTCGAAATGACTCTGTTCAAAGTCGGAGCCGACTACGCCGACAATCTCTATCTTGTCGGTAAAGTAGCTGGCCGAGAGGGCAATGTAGGTAGACGAGCCGCCAAGGGTGTTCAGGGAGCTTCCGAAGGGGGTTTCGATATCGTCAAAGGCAAGAGAGCCGACAATGAGAATAGACATAACGGTAAGAGTGGTTGGTTGGTAAAAGGTTATGGTAGTTCAAAAAGCATACATTCGCCAGGTTTGCAGCTCACCTCAAGCCGGTGCCCCTTGATCGGGCAGATTTGTTCGCTGATCAGGTCGTATAGTTCGCCTTTTTCCATGCTGAACTCAAGATAGCCGCTCCGGCTCTCATAGAGGTTGCTGTTGCCGATAAAGAGCAGTGACTGCTCTCCTGATTCTCTTTTGACGGCAAAAAGTTCCGGCTCGCTGGTGTAGGTGATGGTCATTGAGCCAGCCTCTCCAGAGAGGAGGAGATTGAGGTAGCGGGCTCGTATTTCCAGAATTTTGCTGATATAGCTGTTGAGGGGAACAAGGCCGTTGCTCTTCTCCCAGTCGTAGCCTAAGGCGCTGAAGAGTGGAAGTTTTTCTGGGGAGTAGAGTGCCCGGTCTTCATCGGTGAAATTAAGGCCGAGGTTGACGGGATACCATTCACAGAGCTCCATTCCCGACTGAAGAAAAGGGATGGCTGGCAGCACGGCGCTGAGGGTGAAGATAAAGGTTGAGAAGTTCCTGCCAGCCTCCTGGCGTGGATAGCGGAAACAGACGCGCGGGGTGTTGTGATTTTCTCCTGTTCCAAAAAAAGGCAGTGCTACACCGGTTCTGTTGAGGTGGTTCAGGAGTCCCCTGATAAAAACAACGTCGTGTATGACAAAGGGGAGTGAGCCGAAGACGGCATCGAACCCTTCGTCGCGAATGTCGGGGGACGGATTGAAATTCTCATCCCAGAAGGCAAAATCAGCCCTTTTTTCACGTACTTTTTGGACAATACCCTGTTTCAGGAGGGTCGGCAGGGCGTGACCCATGTCGATCATGGCACCGTCAATCTGGTACTCTTCTTCATACCAGGGGATGATACCCGAAATTTCATCCCAGAGGCTTTTGTTGAAGCTGTCAGGGTTGTCAAGGGCACTGTCGTACATCCTGATGGTGTTGTAGGCAATGTAGTTAAAGGCCTCATGGTTGTGCATTTTCAGGTAAGTGACATCGCTCCAGGCTGGCTGTCGGTCGTCGGGAGGCCAGTCGGAGAAGGCACTGGCGGTATGGCACGGGGTGCCGTCCGATGCTGCGCCCATAAGCTGCCCATTCTCTTCATGAACAGTCACTGGTTGCTGAACGAACTGATTCCGGTACTCTTCGGAGGGGGCTGGGAGGTTATGCATTTCACGGCGCTCCACCATCTCGTAAATTCTGCTGAGTGTCACCTGGTCAAAATCGGGGCGGCCAAAGTTTTTGGTTTGATTATTCGCTCTCAGCCAGTAAAACCATTCGGGGTGCTCTTTTATCCAACTACTGTCAATGGCTGTTGTTCTGAAAACAAATTCAAGCAGGACGTGCATTCCAAGCCGGTGTGCTGCCTCCACGAAGGCTTTGAGCAGGAACTCTGCCGAAAGCCCGAGAGCTGGTTCGTTGAGCAGGGGGTCGAGCTTTCGAGGATTTTTAATGGCGTAAGGGGAGCCCAGAGAGCCTTTTTTGCTTTGGGAACCTATTTCGGTGACTGGAAGAAGGTAGAGTGTATTTGCTCCAAGATTTTTTATATAGGGAAGGAGAGCAATGGCTTTCAGAAGCGTACCGGTCTCCCTGAAGCCGCATTCAAGGGGCTCGGTACCAATTGAGCCGTCACCGTTATGGTCAAACGCGGTGGTGAGGCGGATAAAGAGGTTGTAGACAACAGCGGACTTTTTCCAGTCACCCTTGTTTTGCGAAGAGCTGGTTGCTGTCTGATTATTGAGGATATTTTCAATGATCTGGCTGAAGTATGCTGCGGGATTGACCGTTTCTATGCCGGATGTATTTCCGCTCCATAAAGCAGGTACTCTGTAGGAACTTTCGGCAAGATGTTCAGGCAGCTTCTTCAGTGCCAGAAGGAGTGATTCAAGATGAGTTGATTGCAACGTGGTTCTCATGTTTTTCATTATAATGGAGAACGCAATGTACGAAATTCCCTTTTAACAAGATAAGGTGGCGGTGCGGAATGCAGGGCATTTTCTCATGAAGAATATCCGGATGAGGGTTGAGTATGATGGAACCTCCTTTGCGGGGTGGCAGCGGCAGTCGGGAGGGATTGTTACCGTACAGGGGGAGATTGAGGCGGCGCTTGGCACCATTTTGCAGGAAAAGATTACCCTTGCGGCAGCAGGGAGGACAGATAAAGGGGTCCATGCCCGGGAGCAGACGGCTAATTTTCTGACAGGCTCTTTGATGGAGCCATCCAGAATAGTACACTCGCTCAATTCGCTCTTGCCCCGGACGATTCTGGTTACTGATCCTCTTGAGGTCTCTCTCGATTTTCATGCCCGGCATAGTGCGAAAGAGAGGCATTATCGCTATTTTCTTCGTGAGGAGCCTTCGGCGGTTTATGGCCGTTTTTCGGGCTGTTCGTATGGTTCGCTTGATCTTGATGTTATGCGCCGGGTGGCGGCTTCTCTTGTTGGTACCCACGATTTTTCGGCCTTTTCAAAGGAGGATCGCGACAATCCGGGCTGCTTGTGCACGGTTTGTGGTTGCGACTGGTATCGCGACCGTCATGTTCTGCTCTTCAAGATTTCGGCGAACCGCTTTTTAAGGAGTATGGTGCGCTACCTTGTTGATGCCATGGTGACCGCAGGAAAAGGGGCTTTGTCAGTCGAGGAGTTCAGGCTGATGCTTGCAACCGGGGTGGTGACCACTCCGTTGAATCCTGCTGAGCCGAGTGGTCTCTTTCTCTGGAAGGTGATTTACTGAGGCTGGTTGCTCTCCTTTATAAACGGAAACGGTTGCAATAGTCTGGAACTGTTTATATGTTAACGACTACTCTTAATTAAACAGCCGCTTGTGAAAATTGGTCTTTTGCATACAATATTCAGGGTGTTGGTTACAGCACTTGTTTTCCAACTCCCGGTTTTGCCGCTTTTTGCCGTGGAGCCTGCTGCAACGGTTCAGACTGTTATTGTCAAGTCGTCGGTTTCAGATATTCTCGACAGCCTTGTCAATGCCACCTATTTTAAGGATGAGCACTTTTCAGCTCCTTCGAAAGAGGCTGCCAAGTTCGGATTTCCGTCAAATTTTGTGCCGCAGTATAGTGATTCGACATACGCGGCAAGGATTGCTGCGTTAAATGGCAAAACGCCTCTCCGTTTTATTTTTAATGCGCAGGTCAAGGGATTTATAAGAATTTATGCGGTCGAGAGGAGAAGCATGACGGCGAAAATTCTTGGATTGACCAAAATCTATTTCCCCCTGTTTGAGGAGAAGTTTGACGGCAATAATGTTCCTCTTGAGATGAAGTACCTCGCCATTGTTGAATCGGCCCTTAATCCCACAGCAGTCTCTTCTGCCGGTGCGAAAGGGTTGTGGCAGTTTATGTATGGTACGGGCAAAATGTACGGTCTTGAGTCAACCTCCTTTATTGAGGATCGGTATGATCCCTATAAGGCGACGCTGGCGGCAAGCAAGCATCTGAAGGATCTCTATAACATTTATGGAGACTGGTTCCTTGCGCTTGCTGCCTATAATTCCGGTCCGGGAAATGTCAACAAGGCGATCAGACGGGCTGGCGGTGTCAAGGATTACTGGGCAATTTGGGATTATCTGCCAGCAGAAACCAGAGGCTATGTCCCTGCTTTTATTGCTGTTAATTATATCATGAGCTATTATAACGAGCACAATATCCGTCCCGTGGAACCGGGATTTTTGTATCAGGATGTTGATACGTTGCGGACCTCTCGTCTTCTTTCGTTTGAGCAGATCAGTGAGACTATCGGTGTGCCGGTTGCTGACCTCCAGTTCCTTAATCCGCAGTACAAGCTTGGTATTATCCCTGCTGCGGGGAGTCTCCAGAATGTTATCAGGCTTCCAAGAAAATATATTGCCCAGTTCCAGAAGCGGGAACAGGAGATCTATGCCTACAAGTCGCCCAAAACTCTTGAACGTGAAGAGCTGTTAGCCAAGGTTAAAACTCTTCATGCCGGAGCTTCACCAATTCAGGGCTCTGAAGGAAGGACAGAGAAGATTCATGTCGTAGAGCAGGGCGAAACTCTCGGGTCTATTGCAAAGCTCTATCGTACCTATATAAGTCAACTGATTGCCTGGAACAATCTTAAAGATTCTGAGGTCACTCCCGGCCAGAAGCTGATTGTTTTCGGAGGAGCCGATGAAGCATCCGCCTCCCGGGGTGAGTCAGTCAGGACGGTGATGGTGCGTCACCGGATGAAAAAAGGGGAGACTCTTGCCTCGGTGGCAAAAAGTTATGGGACAACGGTTGAACGTCTTTCAGCATTGAACCATTTGGGCCGCAGGGCGATTGTTCCTGCCGGTTACAGCCTCAAGGTTGAAAAGATGGTATCTGTGAAACAAAAAAGTTCTGCATCACGGTATGTAAAAAATGTCAAGCAGAAAAAAGTTAAAAAAGAGAGTAAAGCTCGCTCATCACGGAGACGCAAGCGGTGACGATGGTACTGCCAGCGCTGCTTGACGAATTGTTTTCATGTTCAAATAACGGATAAATATTATTATCTTCGTTGGCAGAGGGCGGTTTAAATTCAATAATTCCTTAAATGAGCAATAATTAAAACGTATGCGTAATATCATTTTTACCGGAAAGGGTGGAGTTGGCAAGACCTCTATTGCTGCGGCAACAGCACTTCGGGCCGCAGATATGGGGTACAAAACCCTTATTATGTCTACCGATCCGGCACACAGTCTGGGTGACTCGCTTGATGTGCAGCTAGGCCCTTCGCCTGTTAAAGTTGCTGAAAATCTTTGGGGGCAGGAGGTCAGTGTTTTTGGTGATCTCAATCTGAACTGGGATGTTGTCAGGGAGCATTTTGCTCATTTGATGGCAGCCCGCGGTATTGAAGGTGTTTATGCTGAAGAGATGGGGGTGCTGCCGGGTATGGAAGAACTCTTTTCGCTTTCCTATATCAAGCGTTATAATGAACAGAATGAGTATGATCTTCTTGTGGTAGACTGTGCTCCAACCGGCGAAACACTTCGTCTGCTCTCCCTGCCTGAAACTTTCGGCTGGTTTATCAAGATGATTCGCAATGTCGAAAAATTCATGGTCAAGCCGGTGATCAGGCCTCTTGCAAAGAAAGTGAGCAAGATCAACGATTTTGTCGCTCCTGTTGAGGTGTTCGAAAAGGTTGACAACCTTTTCTCATCAACGGAAGGGATTATTGACCTGCTGGCCGATGGCTCCAAAACAACCATGCGTCTGGTCATGAACCCGGAGAAGATGGTTATCAAGGAGTCGATGCGTGCGCTGACCTATCTTAACCTTTATGGTATTACGGTTGACCGTATCACCATCAACCGCGTCATGCCCGATCAGAGCCCTGACCCCTATTTCCAGAAGTGGCGTGCTATTCAGCAGAAGTATATTGAGCAGATCTTTGAGGCATTTGCTCCGATTCCGATTGCAGAGGTGCCGTTGTTTGATGATGAGGTTGTGGGGTTGGCCATGCTTCGCAGGGTAGGCGAAAAGGTTTATGAAGACAAGAATCCGCTTGATGTCTTTTTCACGGAGAACCCGATCGATATCAAAAAGGTCTCTGAGGGGCACTACAGGGTGCGCGTGAGGTTGCCGTTTATGGAGAATATGGGACTTGAACCAAAAATTCTCAAGCTTGGTGATGATCTGACGATTCGTATCGGTGATTACCAGAAGATTGTTGTCTTGCCGATTTTCCTTGCTGGTATGGAATCTTCTGGTGCCTCTTATGAAGATAAGTGGCTCAGCATTGATTTTGAGAAGGCGGCGAGATAACACCTGAACCTTTTCAGTTCGTATACTTACCAAAAAACCTGCTCGGGAGGGCAGGTTTTTTAGTATCCTTTTTTAAACAGACAAGAGTGGTTCAGAGTGAAACAAGGCTGGCGACATTTACGCCATTGACACTTCTCACTTCATCAAGTAGCTCCCGGATCACCTCTCCATCAACGACAATTGCTGTCATGGCCACCTTTTTCTCTTCATCTCTTGAGAGCGCCACGTAGGCAACGTTCAGGTTATGTTTCAAAAGGAGCTGGGTAACATTGGCAATAACTCCTGGCTTGTCGATATTATTGTAAATAATGATGTGGCCTTCCGGCTTGAATTCCACAAGAAACTGGTCGATCATTACAATGCGCAGTTCTTTGTCGCCAAAGACAGTTCCGCCAATCATCCGCTTTGCGGTGTCGTTCTCAAGCTCAATGCGGATCAGGTTGGTGTAGTCCGGATTCTCCTTTTCAAACTTCTGGCTCAGGCTGATTCCGCACTCCTTTGCCATTGTGAAGGCATTGATGTAGTTGGTATCCTGTGACTGCATGATATCAAGAAATCCCTTGAGTGCTGCCGCAGCAATGACCTCATTGAATTTGTGAAGGAATTCACCGGAGGTTCTGACGGTCATCCTGGTGGCGTTTGGAGGAGCCATCTGTGCCAAAGTGGCGCCAAGTTTTTCTGCCAGGCTCAGATAGGATTGCACTCCGGGTACCTGCGCCAGTTCAACGGCTGAGGCATTAACGGCTCCTTCGAGTTTTCCTCTTTGTTTCCACTCAACAATTTGTTCTGCAATCTGTACGGCAACTTTCTCCTGTGCCTCAATGGTGGAGGCAGCAATATGAGGTGTTGCAATAACCTGCTCAAGTTTCAGCAGGGGATTGTCGGGGTCGATTGGCTCAGTCTCAAAAACATCAAGCGCAACAGCAGCCACTTTTCCTGATATTATTGCTTCGGCGAGGTCGGCCTCATTAATGATGCCGCCTCTGGCGCAGTTGATGATGATGACGCCCTCTTTCATCAGCTCGAACGTTCCTTTTGCAATGAGGTTTCGGGTCGATTCGTTGAGCGATGAGTGGATGGTGATGAAATCTGCCTTTATAAAGTTTTCGTGCAGGGGAAGAAGTTCTATGTGGAGCTGTGCAGCGTACTCATCGGGAATCATCGGGTCGTAAGCGATTGTCTTCATCCCGAATGCCTGCATGCGGGATGCAACTTCGCGTCCGATTTTTCCAAGACCGATAATGGAGAGGGTTTTCCCTTCGAGTTCCACTCCGGTGAATTTTGTTTTATTCCAGAGCCCCTGTTTAAGGTCGGCTGTTGCCTGCGGTATGCGGCGTGCGGCCGCCAGCATCATGGCGCAGGTGTGCTCGGCAGCAGAAACAGTGTTCCCCCCCGGAGTATTCATGACGATGATGCCTTTACGGGTTGCCGCCTTGAGATCAATGTTGTCGACTCCTGCTCCCGCTCTTCCGATCAGTGTGAGTTTTTTCCCATACTCAAGAATTTCGGCAGTAACTTTGGTTGCGCTTCTGACGATCAGCTTGTCAAACTCTCCGATGATCTCCTTCAGCTCTTCCTTGCTGATTTTTGGTCGTTCGGTTACTTCAAAACCGTTTTTTGTGAGGATTTGACCGCATTGAGGATCAACGCCGTCAGTGATCAGTACCTTCATCTCTTTGTCAGTGAATTATTGGAATGGCTGTAGCTTTATTACAATGGTGGGCAATATAAGGAAATTTTGCTGCCATATCTTTCGGATCCCGGGCTCGCTTTTCAGCGAGGCTCCGTATAAGTAGCCCGTGTTATATAATATGTTTGTTTTTTTTATCTTGCCTAAAGTAATTATTAATAACGCTGTTATTGGGGCTTTTATTGGTTGAAAACGGATGGAACAGTTACATGATTTAAGAGTTTTACGAATTATTCGTCTTCCCTCACCAGGGGCGCTCAAGGAGATGCTGCCAGTGGGGGAGCGTGTGGCCGAAACGGTTGCCGCGGGACGTCGTGACGTTGAAAATATATTGACCGGCAAAGATGCAAGACTGCTGGTGATTGTCGGGCCCTGTTCGATTCACGACGTGATTGCTGCTCGTGAGTATGCCCGAAAGCTTTCGCTGCTGCGCACTGAGCTTCGGCATGATCTTTGCGTCATGATGCGGGTCTACTTTGAAAAACCACGAACAACTATAGGATGGAAAGGGTTTATCAATGATCCTCACCTGAATGATACTTATGATATTGAGCATGGTCTCTTTTATGCACGCCAGCTCCTGCTTGAAATTAACGAGATGGGAGTGCCTGCGGCAACGGAGTTTCTTGATCCCATTTCGCCACAGTATGTGGCCGATCTGGTGAGCTGGGCGGCCATAGGGGCAAGGACAATCGAGTCTCAGACCCACCGGCAGATGGCAAGCGGCCTTTCTATGCCTGTAGGGTTCAAGAACTCGACTGATGGTCGCCTTGATGTGGCCGTTGACGCAATTCATTCGGCAATGCACCCGCACAGTTTTCTCGGCATTGACCAGGAGGGGTTGAGCAGTGTTATCACAACGAAAGGCAACCAGTTCGGACATCTTGTGTTGCGTGGTGGAAAAAAGCCGAATTATGATACACAAAGTATCTCAAGTGCTGAATCATGGCTTGAAAAGGCTGGACTCCAGAAGTCGCTTCTTGTTGATTGCAGTCATGCCAATTCAGGCAAAAAACATGCATGCCAGATTGACGTCTGGGAGAATATTCTAAAGCAGAAAGTGGATGGTAACAAAAGCATTGCTGGTGTTATGATTGAGAGCAACCTTTATTGTGGTAACCAGCCTTTTCCTGAGGATCCCGACAAGCTTAAGTACGGTGTTTCGATTACTGATGAATGCCTCTCCTGGGATGAGACTGAGCGTATGCTCCGTGAAGGGGCGGAAGTTATGCATAACCTTGTCAAGTGAGGAGACTCTTATGGCGATAGAGATTCGGCAAGTCAGGAATAAAAAAGAGAAGAGGGAGTTTATCACCTTTGCCTGGCAGATATACCGCAAGGATCCTGAACTCAACAAGTACTGGGTTCCGCCGGTTATTGACGATTATATGAAAACCCTTGATACCGAGAAGTTTCCCTTGTATGACCATGCCGATCTGGCTATGTTTACGGCATGGAAAGGTGGAGTTATGGCGGGGACAGTTGCGGCTGTTGAGAATCGCCGTCACAACGAGGTGCATCACGACAAGGTGGGGTTCTGGGGTTTTTTTGAATGTGTCAACGACCAGTCTGTTGCCAATGCCCTTTTTGACGCGGCTGCTGGATGGCTGAAAAAGAGGGGACTCAACGCCATGCGCGGCCCGGTCAGTCCATCCATGAACGACCAGTGCGGCATGTTGACAAGAGGATATGACAGCCCGCCGGTTTTCCTCATGCTCTATAATCCACCTTACTATAATGATCTTGTTCTGAACTATGGGCATCATGTCGGGCAGGAACTGCTTGCCTGGTATATCGACAAGGAGAGTATTGATATAGAGCGTCTGCGCCGTATTTCAGAGTATGTTATGAAAAGGGAGGGGCTGACTGTACGATTGATGAATATGAAGGATTTCGATCAGGAGGTAAAACGAGTGCGAGAAATCTATAACAAGGCATGGGAAAAAAACTGGGGGTTTGTGCCCATGACGGACAAGGAGTTTGATTTTCTTGCCAAAAGTCTCAAGCCTCTTGTAAATCCCAATTATATCTATTTTGTCGAGGATCGCAACAAGCGCACGGTCGGCTTTTCCCTCTCTCTCCCTGATATCAACCAGGCACTGAAGCATGTCAATGGCAACCCATTTTCCCCTCTTGGGTTGCTGAAATATCTCTGGTACAGCCGCAAGATTACGATGCTTCGCACCATAATTATGGGAGTGCTGCCTGAATATCGCAACAAGGGGATTGACAGTATTCTTAATGCCCAGATTGTCGATTATGGCAGTAAACACGGCATTACTGCCAGTGAGATGAGCTGGGTACTCAAGGCAAATGAACCCATGAGCAAGCTGGCAAAGGTTATTGGCGGCACGCCTTACAAGGAGTATGTCATTTACGAGGCTGATGTGTAGGAAGAATCATAGATTCGTCGAATCATGGAGCGTAACATCATAGAGCTACACCCTGTGGAGGCATCTTCAGCCCCTTCAGGGCTGAAGATATTGAAGGGGCGTAATTAGCTATTGATGGGTGCAGTCCATCGGGTGGTTTAGAAGGATGCCATAAAGACGAAGTTCGCTTTTTCGGAGGCAGGGTTGTAGACGTAAGAGGTGCTGTAGCTCTCTTTGGCAAGCGTAACCCCAAGATTGACAACAGCAAATCCGGTTCCAAAGCCGATGGCGTACTGAGCCTTGTCACCTGCGCCAATAAAGGCTTTTGCTGTGTATTTTTCCTGATCGTAAATCTTGTAGCCAGCTTCAAAATATTTAGCAGTATTGAATGTGTTTCCTGTGACATTGACCGCTGCAAGCAGAGAAAGATTCTCTTTGGTATAAGCGGTGCTGAGTTCAACCGTGTTAGCTCCAGCGCTGTTGAAATCGAATGCTTTGTTGTTGCCGGCAACTGGCACATAATAATTGGTTACTGTTACTGTAGCTGGTCCGACCGGCATGGTAACATAAAGGTCTGTTTCCTGATACCTGCTGCCACTGCTTTCACTGAAGGCACTTGTTCCCCAAGCACCAGCAACAATCCCGCTGTTGGGGAAGGTGTAGGAAACTGCGGGCTGAATTGCAGGAGAACTGTTGAGTTCTCCTCCCCTCCAAACGTAACTGCTGACAACATCTGCTCCGATTTTAAATCCATCTGCCTGGGCATTTCCGCTTAATCCCGCAAAAAGTGCCACGGCAAGGCTTAAAAGACTTACTGTTTTTTTCATTGTATTATGCTTGTTTCCATTTTTTGTTAAAAGCTGACCCCACAATGTAATTAACGGAATTTATTATTAAGAAAGTTAATAAATTAGGCTTGGAGTCTGGTGTCATATCTCTTTATAAAACTCGCATATTTTTTGCGTTTGGCTGGTCGACCGTTTCGTGGTAAATTTGCTGATAAATGTTTAACTCATTCCGACGGGGGGTTATCTCATGCAGCTTGTGTTGCAAGGCAACTATTCTGACTATGAAGTTCTGTATGGGGTTATCGCATCCTTTGCGGAGACGGAGGGGTACAGCATATCGTTTACTGAAGTGCTTCATTTGACCATGAAGGAGGCTTTTGTGAACGCGGTCAAACATGGGAACCATGGACGAAAGGATTTGACTATATCTTTTCGGCTGATTGCAGGGGAAAAGAGCCTTTTGGTCTCTATCAGGGATTGTGGCAGAGGGTTCGATCCTGACGCATTGCCAGACCCGGTTGATTCCAGGAATCTTTTTAAATTCTCAGGAAGGGGGGTTTATATCATTCGGAGTATCGCCGAAATAGTAGCTCTTGATCGTGACAGTGATGGTTCTACCCTCTGGTTGCGTTATATTCCTTATTGACTTGACTCCGGTATCGGTTTGGTCCCTCTTTTTTATTATAAACAGGCAAGATAATAGACATCATGAATTTGTCACAAAGCGCATCATGGCAATCACTTAAGGCACACCAACATGAAATTGAGACAGTGCAGATGAGAGAGATGTTCATTGAGGAGAGCGACAGGTTTGAACGTTTCTCGATTCGATGGGAAGGGTTAATGCTTGACTATTCAAAGAACAGGATTACTCCACGTACCATGGAGTTGTTGCTTAACCTGGCACGCAACGCCGGTGTTGAAAAAAAGCGTGCAGCGATGTTTGATGGTGAGTCTATTAATTTTACGGAGCACCGGGCAGTGTTGCATACCGCGCTTCGCAGGCCTTCGGGGTATACTCTTCAGCATGATGGCCTTGATCTCTCAAGGGAAATAGCCGATGTGCTGGCCCAGATGAAGGAGTGCTGCGAGAGGGTGATTTCAGGGAGCTGGACAGGGTATACTGGAAAACGGATGACTGATGTGGTCAATATCGGTATCGGAGGATCTGATCTCGGACCTTATATGGTTACCGAAGCACTTCGCCCTTTTGCACACAATCAACTGCAGGTTCATTTTGTCTCAAATATTGATGGCACCCATATCTGTGAGGCATTGAAAAAGCTTGACCCCGAAACCACCTTTTTTATTGTTGCATCAAAAACGTTTACAACTCAGGAGACCCTCACTAACGCGATGACTGCCCGTGACTGGTTTTTGACTCGTGCCGTTGATGAATCGCATATTGCCAAACATTTTGTGGCAGTCTCTACCAACCGGGCAAAAGTGGTTGAGTTCGGGATTGATGAAGCCAATATGTTCAGGTTCTGGGATTGGGTTGGCGGACGCTACTCTCTCTGCTCTTCCATAGGCCTTTCCATTGCACTCTTCGTTGGTTTCGACCATTTTCAGGAGCTGCTTAATGGTGCTTATGCGATGGACGACCATTTCCGCAACGCGCCGCTTGAGCGGAACATCCCTGTGCTGCTGGCGCTTCTCGGAATCTGGTACAACAATTTTTTTGCCTTCTCATCGCATGCGGTTATTCCTTATGATCAGTATCTTCACCGTTTTCCTGCCTATCTTCAGCAGCTCGACATGGAGAGCAATGGCAAACGGGTCAATGGCCGGGGAGAGAGAGTTGACTATGCCACAGGCCCAGTGGTCTGGGGAGAGCCAGGCACCAACTCCCAGCACGCTTTTTTCCAGCTTCTGCACCAGGGGCCAGAGGTTATTCCGGCTGATTTTATCGTTCCACTCAAAACACAGAATCCGACAGGGGATCATCATGATATTCTGCTTGCAAACTGCTTTGCGCAGACTGAAGCGCTCATGAAAGGTAAAAATGAGCAGGAGGTGCGCCTGGAACTTGAGGCAGAAAAGTATGAGGATGCTGAATTGAACGCGCTCTTGCCGCACAAGGTTTTTCCTGGAAATCGTCCGACAAACACCATTCTTCTTGATGAACTTAACCCATTCACCTTGGGTGCTCTTATTGCCATCTATGAACACAAAGTTTTTGTGCAGGGTGTTATCTGGGAGATAAATTCTTTCGATCAGTGGGGCGTTGAACTTGGCAAACAGCTCGCCAAAGTAATTTTTCCCGAAATTCAGGGGCAGGGGAGTGTGACCGCACACGACAGTTCAACCAACGCTCTCATTAACAGCTACAGGGCATTTCGCTCTAAAGGTGCGGCACCGGAGACGGTGCAGTTATCGTTTTTTGATTGATCCATGAGCAGGTATTTGCTTTTGTAATAAGCGCTGGCGTGTTGGTAAATTGACTGCCTGCACGCCAGCGTTTTTTTTCAGGTGAACACCTTTTCATTGAGCGATGCAGCTATGCCTTCAAGTTGTGGCACCTGTGAGTAGCCCATGGCTTTGATATTTCGTGCCACCTGAGTTTCAAGGTTTTTCCGTGTGATTGTGACGCCTGCGCTTCTTAATATTTTGCAGAAGTTAAGGGTGAACAGGCCTCGGTAAACTCCACCGATTGATGCTTCAGCGGAGGTTTGGTTGTCGCGGCATCCTGCCCACAAAACGTGGTTCAGCCCTGGTGTAATGGCTGCATCCTTTGCGGTTTTACCTCGTTTGAGTATGCCTCGTACCGGAAGTGATGGATTGGAGTCAAGAAAGAAACCCCAGTCTATGGGGGGTTCAATGTATCGATAGGCAACGGTCAGGTCATCAGGGGTAGCAGCCAGGGCGGAGAGTTCTCTTGTCCCTGTGCCGGAATGGCAGGAGTCGAGAATGACGTCAAGATTTACCCCTGCCGGAACGGTAATAAACACGTTCCGCAAATCGTCGTCCTTGATCATGCCGGCGGTAGCAAAGTCGTGAGGACAAATGGTCTCATCTTTTCCATCCGGTTCATCTCCTTCGACATCAACAACCTGGGAACCGTGACCCGAGTAGTAGAAGACCAGCAGGTCACCTGCTTTTGCTCCGTTGATCAGCCACTGTAATCCAGTCATTATCGCAGCCCGTGTTGCGCGGCCATCGGTAAGAATTTTCATCGCTGTCGGCGTTGACGGAACGATACCGAGGACTGAAAGTGTATTGGCAACATCCTGAACATCGTTCACGCATCCGCGCAGATCAGGCCCGCCAGCGCCGACAGGGGCATAATCATTGATTCCAACAAGTAAAGCTTTTTTTGCCATGAGCACTACTCCATTGATTTATGTGATGAAAAGAGCCGCAGGGTCCACTTTATGGTTTTGTTGCTGCGGCGTTGATCGGCGTGAAAAAAACCATAGGTAATGATAGTAAATATGTGCTTGAAGCCAAAATTTTAAGCGAAAAAAATACGATCAGCATCACGTAAGCGCGTAGCCAGAAGTCATTCTGTAATTCCGCATTGAGCCGTTGCTTGAATCATGAGTGCCTTGGCTATTTAATCCTGTCATTTCGAGCATCAGCGAGAAATCTTGCTTATGGCGCGGTAAGATTTCTCCTCACTTCGCTCGTCGAAATGACAAGGTGATAAGCTCTTATTTGTGGGGTTCTGTTTCGGGGCTTAAGGTTTAAGGACGACTTCACAATTTGGATTGAGTTCAATAAAGCGTTCAAGCTCTTCACCGGGAATTCTGCCAGCCGTGAGTTCTATTTTTTCGAGGTGCTGAAGGTGCATGATCGGGCCAATAGAGTTGACGAGGGTATTCGATATATCAAGTTCTTCAAGGTTGTCAAGTTCCTCAAGGGGATCGATATTGTCGAGAGGCGTGTTGGCAATACTCAGCTCCCGAAGATCAGAGAGGTTTCTTAAGGCTTCGATACTCTTGATCGCAGTTTTGTTGCACCGGAGGTATTCAAGACTCTTGAGCCCTGAGAGCGGCGTGAGATCGTTAATGTTCGAATTATTTATGCCAAGCTCTACAAGATTTTCGAGGTGACTGATCGGTTGAAGGGAGGAGATCTCTGTCTTGTAACAACTGATTTTTTCAAGCTTGACAAGCTCTTTCAGGGGGGAAAGGTCGGTTATCAATGTTTCTGAACAGTAAAGCTCTTCAAGATTGACAAGCTGGCTGATTGGCTCAAGGGAGCTTACCTGGGTGCTGGAGATCCAGAGCAGTTTCAGCCGGGAAAGGTTGCGAAGAGGTTCGAGCGATGAAAAATCACAGTCGAATGCATAGAGGCGTTCCAGCCTTTTGAGATGCAGCAGCGGTTCGAGATCTTCAACAGGCGACTCATCGCAACGGAGTTGCTGGAGCTTTTCAAGCACCTGGATGGGTAAAAGATTATGGATTCTGCGGTTGTCGCAACGCAGGTGTGTTGTTTCAAGAAAGTCAAGCAGCTCCAGGTCAGATGGCTCCCGTACCACTTTCAGGGTTGTTTTAACGACCTCTTTCCAGTCTGCGCTCAGGGTATTCCACCATTTTTTTCTAGCGGCACCCTCATGCAGAAGCTCTGCCCGGGAGACGGTACGAAGGTATTCATGTTCATCTGTGAGGTTGATGTTTTGCCGCGTATTGAGCTGATGAGCAGTTGTGCCGTAAAGGGGCGCAGGATCATGAGTGCTGATATTGAGCTTTTCAGTAAGACAGCGGGTGTACCACTCCGCTTTTTTTACCTCAATATTTTGGTGGTGAAATTCCTGGGATTGCTGGTCGAGCGAGGAGATATCTTCAAGAATGTCGTTTCCGCATCGTGGGCACATCGCGCTGTCTGCCGTGAGGGGGTAGCCGCAGACCGGGCACTGATTATAGGTATTTTGCTCCAAGTGTCTCAGAGAATTAAAGAGAATTAAAATTGAGGGAGGCCGTCAAGGCTTTCGTACTGAAAAATAAGAAAAAAAGCGATACTGCCATAAATCAGGGATGGTATTATCGGGTAAATTTTCTATTGGTTGGTACTGATGGTCTGTTGGTAAGCACTCCATAGTAATTGATTCCGTAATTCAAATAGCCAAGACGCTCATGATCCCTTGTCATTTCGACGAACAAAGAGAGAAGAAATCTTACAGCACAATAATCAAGATTTCTCGCTGATGCTCGATGCAGAATTACGGAATGACTTTTTGCTAAACACTTAGCAAGAGGCTCAAGGACACGGGAGGGCGAAAAACGGCATGATCGGCAAAAAATGTACTATTTTGGGGGCTGAACGCAATACGTTCGACGACGCACTGTTTTTGGGAATGGTATAATTTCCCTGCCTTTTAAAGGATGATATCGATATGAATTTTATACATTTACATGCTCATACGCACTATTCGATGCAGAGCAGTCCTATTTTTCCGCATGAGTTGTTTGCCGCAGCATTGAAGTTTGGGATGAAGTGTATTGCCGTCACCGATTATTGCGCGATGTTCAATATGCCGGAGCTTTTCAGTGTGGCTAAAAATGCAGGGATCAAGCTTATCATTGGCAGTGAGCTTTTGTTGCTCGAAACTGACACGCACCAGAACAGTCGCACACCAGTGTCGCCTTCGCTGGTGGTGCTTGTTCGGAATGAAGCTGGATACAGAAACCTTTGTATTCTTTTGTCGAGGGGTGCAAAAGAGGGTTTTGTCAATGGTATGCCTCATATTGAGAGCCGCATGCTTGAAACCTGCCAGGAAGGTCTTGTCTGTCTGTCTGGCTACTCGACAGGGAGAATAGGGCGGGCACTCCTTGCCGGGGCTGTTGATGAAGCTGAAACGTTTACAGCCTACTACCAGGAGATTTTTGGTGATAACTTTTATCTCGAACTTCAGCGCCACCAGACACCTTTCGATGAAAAACTCAATCAGCAGACCATTGCACTGGCGAAAAAATTTTCTATTGAACTGGTTGCCACCAATAATGTTCACTATCTCGAACGAAAGGATGCCGGATGCTACAGGGCAATGGTTGCCAACCGTACCAAGGAAAAGCTTTCCAGCCAGAATCTGCTTGCGCTGGCAGGGAGCGACCACTATCTGAAGTCTTCTGAAGAGATGTGCGCCCTGTTCAGCGATGAACATGGAGAGTTGAGCAATACGGCGATTATTGCTGAAAAATGCTCCTACACTTTTGGTGATAAAGAGCCTGTTCTCCCCCACTTTCCTCTTCCGGCGGGGTTTGAAAATGAGTTTGACTATCTTCGTCACCTGACTTGGGATGGGGTAAAGGAGAGGTATGCCGATGCGGCATCTGATGGTATTACACCGGAGGATATCCGATCGAGAATAGAACTGGAACTCGGGGTGATCGAAAAGATGGGCTTCAGTTCCTATTTTCTTATTGTCAGTGATCTTATTGCCGCATCGCGTCGTCTTGGCTATTCAGTTGGTCCTGGTCGGGGATCGGCGGCGGGAAGCATTGTTGCCTACCTTACCGGAATCACAAGGATTGATCCGCTGAAATACAAGCTGCTCTTTGAACGTTTTTTAAATCCAGAGCGCTCCTCAATGCCGGATATCGATATTGACTTTACCCCGGTTGGCAAGCAGAAGGTTCTTGAATATACGGTCGAAAAGTATGGCACGGCGAGTGTTGCGAAAGTTATTGCAATCGGTACTTTCGGCGCCAAAGCGGCCATTCGTGATGCTGGCAGGGTGCTTGAGGTTCCACTCACCCTTGTGGATAAACTGGCAAAACTTGTCCCCGTCAAGCCAGGCATTACCCTTGAAAAGGCATTGAATGAAGCAAAAGAGCTTAAACAGTTTTCCGAAAGTTTGCCGGAACTCCGGGAGCTTATGGAGTATGCTCGCGCACTTGAGGGGCGGGCGCGGAACGTCTCGATGCATGCAGGCGCTGTGGTCATCACCGACGGGCCGCTTGAAGAGCAGGTTCCCCTCTATGTCTCCAACAAGATTGAGACTGAGGTGCGAAAATTTGCCGATGAGATTGATCTGGATGAACCCGATCCTGTCAGGGGCAAGGCTTCCGATGTCAGTGATGAAAAGCAGGTTGTCACCCAGTTTGACAAGAACTGGATAGAAACTTCCGGGTTGCTCAAGATTGACTATCTCGGCCTTGAGACCCTCGCAGTTATTGATGAGACACTGAGGATGATCAAAAGAAGGCACGACCTTGACATTGAGCTTGAAAAAGTGCCCATGAACGACCGCAAAACCTTCAAAATTTTTCAGGAAGGCAAGATGGCTGGTATTTTCCAGTTTGAGTCATCCGGTATGCAGAGCTACATGACGCGCCTGCAGCCCACCCAGATTGGCGACATTATAGCTATGAGTGCTCTCTACCGTCCTGGAGCGCTCAATGCCCGGATTGATGAGAGGCGTAATGCCGTCGATCTTTTTGTTGATCGCAAGCATGGCCGGGAAGCGATCGATTACATGCACCCCATGCTTGAGGAGATTCTGAAGGAGACTTATGGCGTTATTGTTTATCAGGAGCAGGTGATGCAGATCTCCCAGGTGATGGGAGGCTTCTCGCTTGCCAAGGCCGACAATCTGCGCAAGGCGATGGGGAAAAAGAGGCCAGAAATCATGGAGAAATACAAGGCCGATTTTGTACATGGAGCTACTCAGCAGGGAGTGCATGATACGCTTGCCACCAGGGTCTTTGATCTTATGGCCGAGTTTGCAGGCTACGGCTTCAATAAAAGCCATTCGGCGGCTTATGGTGTGCTTGCTTACTGGACGGGATACCTTAAGGCTCATTATACGATTGAGTTTGTTACGGCAGTTCTCAACAGCGAAATAGGCGATATTGAGCGGATGAAGCATTTGACTGATGAGGCAAAAAGTTTTGGAATTTTGACACTGCCACCCTCAATCAACAAAAGTGACGCGCTTTTTTCTGTTGAAGAGTCGGGTGGACGGCCATCAATCCGCGTAGGCCTTAGTGCTATCAAGCAGGTTGGCGGAGCCGCACGGGCGGTTGTTACCTCAAGGCTTCGCAGAAAACGGGACTTTGTCAATCTCTTTGATCTGGCACTCTCGGTCGACCTGAGAGTGATGAACCGCAAGGCGCTCGAATGCCTCATTCTGGCCGGAGCATTTGACGAGATCGATTCGCATCGTGCCAGATTGCTTGCCAATGTTGACAAGGCGATAAAATTTGGGCAGATGCAGAACCGTTCGGTGACGCTTGGGCAGTGTGGTTTTTTTTCAGCCGAAGAGGGTACTGAACTTGAGGAGGCGCACTATCCCGATATGGAAAGTGCCGAGATGATGCCGGAAGCTGACAAGCTCCTTTATGAAAAGAGACTGGTTGGTTTTTATCTGAGCCAACATCCGCTTACGCCCTACCGTCGCGACTGGGAGGCTTTTGCAACGCTTCAGCTTCAGTCAAAAGAGGTTGTGGCGGCGAAGCAGTACAAGGTGATTGGCGTTGTTGTATCGGTGAAGCCTTACCAGGACAAGAAAGGAAAGCAGATGCTCTTCGGTTGTATTGAGGACTTTACAGGCAAGGCCGATTTTACAGTGTTTGCCACTCTCTATGAGCAGTACGGCCATCTTATAAAGCCTGAAGAGGTGCTGATGCTGGTTGCCGAAGGAGAGGTGAGTGGCGGAAAGCTCAAATTGCTGGTGAGGGATGTTGTGCCGATAAAAAAGGTAAGAAACAGCCTTGTCAAAAAAATTATTCTCAAGGTTGATGCCGATGACCAGGTGCAACTGGAAAAACTTGGGCAGGTTAAAAAATTTTTTGAATCAAACAAGGGAGGTACCCCTGTTGAGTTTGAGGTAAAAGCTCAGTCAGGAGAAAATATTGAAACCCTCACTCTTTTTGCCCGAAGTACCCCTGTTGATGCTGCGGAGAGTACCATTGAAAAGCTTGAGGAGATTCTTGGCCCCGACAATGTGCGGATTTCGGGGTAGAACCATTTTTTTAATAAAATTTTTATTATTTTCAGTCCGAAGTGAGTATGATTGAAGCGTACAAGAATGGCAGGAACGTTGGGACTATCACTAATTCTAAACTGGTATATAATTACAACAATGAGTGGAAAATATCTTGTGGCTACTGACCTGAATTTCAAGGCAGAGATTCTTGATTCTGACAAGGTTGTGTTGGTTGATTTTTGGGCTGCCTGGTGTGGCCCGTGCATGGTGCTTGGTCCTGTGATTGAAGAGCTTGCCGGTGACTATGAAGGGCGTGCAGTTATCGCAAAACTTAATGTTGACGAGAACCCTGCTATTGCTGCACAGTATGGAATCAGGAGCATTCCCTCCCTGCTTATCTTCAAAAATGGCCAAGTTGTTGACCAGATGCTTGGGGCTATGCCAAAAAAGATGATTGCTCAAAAACTTGATGATCTCATCGGCTGACAGAGCGAAAGCCGCGAAGCCTGCTATCCCGGTTTCAGCACCGGGATCTCTATTTCCATCCTTCTTAACTTACATTCGGAACAAGCTTCATGAAGAGTAACGTACGCGACCTCATTGTCATGGGAACCGGACCTGCTGGTTATACAGCGGCTATCTACTCAGGAAGGGCAAATATAATACCTCTTGTCATTGAGGGCCCTCAGCCCGGTGGACAGCTTATGATTACGACGGAGATTGAGAATTTCCCCGGCTTTCCGGAGGGTATTCGTGGCCCGGAACTGATGGCAAAAATGCGTGAGCAGGCTGCCAGGTTTGGCACCGAGTTTGTCAGCGGAAGTGTTACCGATGTTGATCTTTCAAGAAGCCCGTTATGCCTGACGCTTGAGGATGGCCGTGAATTTTTGACTCATGCGCTCATTGTGGCGACCGGAGCCAATGCCAAATGGCTTGGTATTGAGTCTGAAAATCGCTACAGGGGGAAGGGTGTATCGGCCTGCGCCACCTGTGATGGTTTTTTCTTCCGTGATTGCAAGGTTTTTGTTGTTGGCGGAGGTGATACAGCAATGGAGGAGGCCCTCTATCTGACCAAATTTGCCTCCCATGTTACCCTTGTGCATCGTCGCGAGGAGTTCAGATCATCGAAAATCATGAGCCTCCGTACCAGAAAAAATCCGAAAATCAGCATGATGCTTAATGAGGTCATCGATGAAATTCTCGGTGATGGCCAGAAGGTGACTGGTATCAGGTTGAAAAATGTTCAGACCGGAGAGTTATCAGAACATGCTTGCGATGGAGTTTTTCTGGCTATCGGTCATGCGCCAAATGCAGGGTTGTTCAAGGATCAGCTTGATCTCGATGACTATGGCTATATCATCACAAAAAAATCGTCGACACAAACAAATGTCCAAGGCGTTTTTGCCTGCGGAGATGTTCAGGATACCGCTTATCGCCAAGCAGTTACAGCCGTTGGGACGGGGTGTATGGCTGCTGTAGATGCTGAGCGTTTCCTTGAATCGATACGATGACGCTTTTGGGAGTTCAAGGAGATGATGCTGCCCGCTATTTTCTTCTGTTTTCCGGCAGGCTGTCGAAATAGTCTGCAAGTACCTTGTCGAAGCCGTAAGCAAGCTCAACTTGCCCGGCTTCAGCCCGGAAAAACCACCGGAGCATCTGTCCCTCGTGCAGGACAACTTTGGTCAAATCAAAATCAGCCTGTTGCATAAAAACATACTCACTCCGGTCTGAAAATTCGTAGAGGCGGAAAAGGTCGCACCCCTCGACATTGATCTCAATCTCTTCGAGCATCTCCCTTACAATGCACTCCTCAGCGGTTTCTTCGCGCTCAATATGCCCGCCGGGCAGATTCCACATTCCCGGATAGGGGATCGAAGGGATGTTATCGCGGAGCACCAGCAACACCTGACGAAATCGGTTGAAAAAAATGATGCTGGAGCCACGGTGTTTCATGCTGTTGTTTCAGACGCAACTGAACGTCTCGCTGATGATAGCCCCGGAGATTTGGGCTTCTCCCCTTTGGTGAGTCCGACGAACAGGGTTCCGACAGCAAAGGTCAATACGCCAACTGCCGCGCCGGTCAATGCATGAAGAGCCAATGGAATACCAACGACTGTCAACAATAAACCCATCCCCGCCGGAATTTTCGGAGCCGCTTGTGGTGTTTGGGGCGTTTGTGAACTCTCTTCTTGTGGCATAACAGTCAGTGATTAGTGATTAAAAGGCAACAACGAACCATCGTTGCCGCCAAATATAATCATCTCTTCTGATTTTTGAAATCTGATTATTGCTTCATAGCGACATGGAGCTAATCATCAGATCCCCTTTCGCCATGCCCTTCACTGTCGCCGTTGCGATGGCACTTCATGCAGTTCTGATAATTGTAGATTCCTTCTCTGCGATGTTTGGAGGCTATCCCTGACTCCGAGTGTTCGTGGCAGTTGTAACAGGTGTACTTTTTATAACTGCCGGGATCGGTATGGCAGCTTTTGCAACTTGCCCTGTGATCTCGATCGAGCCTGAAGTAGCGATTATGGTCAAATGTTGCCGGTTTCCAGCGGCTGGTGCTGTGGCATGTTCCGCAATTTTTTGAGCTCTGTCGGTGCATCGTGTCATTGGGCAGAGCGGCCTTGTGGCAGGTGAAGCACTCTTTTCCGCCTGATGCCGTCAGCTTCTTGTGATCGAAGGTAGCGGGTTTCCACTTTGTTGTGCGGTGGCATTCAGCGCAACTTGTTGAGACGCTCTGGTGCAGCTTGTCCGTTGGTCGGTCACTCTTGTGGCAGGTGAAGCACTCTTTACCGCCTGATGCCGTCAGCTTTTTGTGATCGAAGGTAGCGGGTTTCCACTTTGTTGTGAGGTGGCACTCAGCGCAATTTCCTTCTGCGACCTTATGCAGGGCATCAGCAGGCTTTTGCTCTTTATGACAGTTGATGCACTTATCGCGAAGCGAGGGCGACAGTGATGCGTGCCTGAAGGGCTTGATGGTTTTTGTGGAGAGAGCCTTTTTATGATCGGTGTGGCACTCAATACAGGAGTTGTCGGCAAGGCCTTTATGAAAAAGAACTTTGATGCTGGTTTTTGGGAGAGCCGCACCAGCTACAGTGTTGATACCAATCTCGTTCTGCTTATGGCAACTGATGCACTGCACTGATTTTACTCCGCGAAAAGGGGTGTGGCAGGCCAGGCAATCTTTTTCAAGTGCATGATGGCCTTTGGTGAGGGGGCCAGGGCTGAGCAGCATATTTGGATATGCTATGGCAAGCGCAGCAAGAATGATGAGTGACGCGATAAAGACAAAAAGTGGTTTCAACAGTTACCTCCAGTTCCAGAAGAAAAATATTGAGAAAATATGGATTGTAGTCAAGGCAATTAAAAAAGTGACCATAGGCCTGTGCATGCTCCTCCATTGCCCAAGAGTTTTTACCGTCAGGCTATCCCAATAGCGCTCATGCTGCAGTTCATCATCGGCCTCGGCAGTGAGTCCAAGCTGCTTCATTTTTATGTTCACCTCAGCCTTGAGCTTGTTGATCAGGTGTTGCCCCACATGGCCGCTTGCTGTCACTATCATCATCAATACTGTTGCTGCCCAGGGCAGAATGGCGTTAAAATGGATTCCTGAATGGACAAAAATCATCAGGGTTCCAATCCATCCTGCGTGACAGTGAAACTTGAGAAAGAGCTTGAGCGGCCCGTTAGTAATCAGCTTTTTTTTTCGCGCTGAATATCCAAAAGAGAGCAGCAGAAAAACGGTACCGACAATTCCCAAATACCTCCCAACCCATTCAAGATGCGCAACATGAAACAGGTAGTCAAGCGCGATCCCGGCAACAATGAGCAGAAGATAGGAGGCCGTGAGCGGTAATGTTCGTTGTATCAAAACGGATTTCCACATCGCTAAATCATTGTTAAATCTTGATAACTTTTATTCTTGAGCAAGATAATTGATACAGCTTAAAAAAGTCTGAAGGGAGTCTTAAAAATCAATTAAAAAATGAGAAAGTCTCTTCTTGTCGCTCTGTCATTGATGTACAGTCCGACTCTTTCAAGTCGTTAGGAGGTCAACTCCATGGCCTATGGAGATATTCGACGGAGCGGAGCAAAGTGCTCGAGTGGCTGATGCTGCATTGCTGTTGACTGCGTTTGATTCTGTTGTTTCCTTTTGTACTATTGAAGCAACATGCGCACCCTCGGTCGCTGCGTTGGCGCCGAAGCGGTAGAGAATGATGACAAAGCCTTTGCCGAAAAGATGCAGAAGCTTACCGAAACGCTTGGCGAACAGATGGCCAAAGGTGCGGAGTTGGATCAGTTGATTCGCCAGAAACTGGGAGGGCTTGGTTATGAGTTTTGAACTGTAGGTTTGAAACATAAACCAATAGTAAACCTATTACCAACTCAAACACCCGAATACACAATTTTGTCATTTCGAGCTTCAGAGAGCTTCACAGTTTTCTAGTGACCACAATGGTATTACAGTGCCGAACGGAGAACCCCGATAATATCTGCCTCACTCATGGGTGGACGACCCGGGAGACGTCCTTCTCCGTCATGAATAATAGTTACTGTATCCTGAGCATACCGCTCAAGCAGCGCCTCTTCGATTTCCAATTGTGACAGGCGAGTGGGGCAGCCGATTGCATGTAAAAACGCCTCAAACCTGTCGATTCCTTCCATTGCAGCTTCTCGGTCTTCTGGATGTTTCAATGAGAGCCCGAAAATGCGTTGTGCAAACTGGGCAAAACGAGCAGGACGGGTTTGAGCGGCAAAACGCATCCAGGCAGGGTTGACCACAGCCAGACCTGCGCCATGCGCAACATCGTGATGTGCTGACAGTACATGTTCTATTGAATGCACCGGATAGGCTGCGGCAGTGCCGATCTGCACCCACCCGTTGAGGGCGACAACAGATGCCCATTGCACTTGAGCTCGTGCTTCGAGATTATTTCCATTGGCAATTGCTTTGGGACCCCACTCCATAGCGGTGAGAATGACCCCTTCGGCGAAGCGATCCTGAAGCGGCGTACCATCGGTGCCATTGAAGTATGATTCGGTCACATGGGTAATCAGGTCGCAGATGCCAAATGCGGTCTGATCCTGCGGAACGCTCAGGGTCAGTTCGGGATCGACAATCGCCGCTCGGGGGTACAGGCATTTTGCAATGACAAACGATTTCACCGTCGTCTTTTCATTAGAGATGACTGCACCACCGTTCATTTCAGAGCCGGTGGCCGCCAATGTTGGTACGGTGATGATGGGCAGTGCGCTCGTCGGGAGCCTCCGGTTATCCTGACCGTGGGCAATCATCTCCCAAGGGTCACCTTCGTAGTTGACGGCAGCCGCCATTACTTTGGCTGCGTCCATGGTGCTGCCGCCGCCTAGGCCGATGACGACATCGCAACCTTCGTCGCGGGCGATTTGAGCGCCTCTCACCACAGTCGACAGCCGGGGGTTTGGTTCGACGCCAGAGCATTCTATAACGGTTACTCCAGAGGCATTCAAACTTGAGACTGCCCGTTCATAAGTTCCGTTACGTTTGACGCTGCCACCGCCGGTGACAAGCAAAGCCCTTTTTCCATGCTTGCGCACGATTTCACCTATTTGCGAGAGTGTCCCTGAACCAAAGACAAGATGTGTTGGATTCTCAAATTCAAATTTCATGTTGTGCTCTTTGAATGATTTTAATTTATAACCAGCCGTTGGTACAATTTACAATGCTTGGATAATTTTTGCTACAAAGGAGCATCAATGATGCACTTTATCCACAGCAAGTTTGTGACTGAAATCATCTGCCTTTTTTGCTCCGACCGTTTGAAAGCCCTGTTGAAGAATTTTGTTGCAGGTAACGATGCGCAGTTTGAGTAAAGAAACGCAACGCAAATGAAGGGGAGAGACATGAGTGGAGTTTTTGAACGGGTGTATGAGGCACAAACGTTCAGAAGCACTGTTTTGTCAGCAACAAGTTTGTGAATGAGTTTATGTGCCTTATGGTTGGAGAATGGGCCAAAAATGCTAAGTTTTTATTTCTTTCGGCTGCTGGCCCTTATCGAGGTTTATGTCATTGAACGACCACCTATGGAAATAAGAACGGATCTCAATCATGGAGACTGCACACAAGTACTCACAACTTTGCCGGATGACTCGGTATCGGCCAGCGTTATTACGGACGCAAGGCAAGGGCAGGTTCAAGTTGTGAGGGCTCTCTCGGATGAATAAAAGTTGCCTTCTTGTTATTTTTACCAAAAATCCGGAGAAAGGGGAGGTCAAAACTCGCCTTGCCCGGGGTGTTGGAGAGGAGAAAGCTCTTGAGGTCTATGAAACGCTCAGAGAGCATACTGCCAGGGTAACCGAGTGTGTTGAGGCAGAACGGATGGTTTATTACTCTCGCTTCATCCCCGCTTCCGACCTCTTCCGTACTGAAAATTTTTTACCAAGGCTCCAGAAGGGAGATGATCTGGGAGAACGCATGTTTCATGCAATGAAGGAGGGGTTTGAAGCCGGTTTTGCCCATGTTGTGCTCATCGGAACGGACTGTTACGAGCTGAGCTACAAAATCCTCAATGAGGCATTCTGTGCCCTTGAGCGATGTGATGCGGTCATCGGGCCAGCCACCGACGGTGGTTTTTATCTCATCGGTCTGAACAGGGTTTTGCCGGAACTCTTTCTCGACAGGAAATGGAGCACCTGTGAAGTTTTTTGGGAAACCACCACAATACTCCAGCACTTTGCCATAGAGTACGAACGGCTGCCGGAACTCTCCGATATTGATACCATTGACGACCTTAAAAAGAGCACATTATGGCCGCTCCAACCATAAGCATCATCATGCCGACCTGTAACGAGGAGGCCGTCATTGCAGGCTCGCTTCACAACCTCCTTGCCATGACGGAAAAGTCGGAGGGAATTGAGATCATTGTCAGTGATGCCAGCAGTGACGGTACACCCGATATTTTCTCCAGCTTTCCGGTAACCCTCTGCCACAGTGCAAAGGGACGTGCCAAACAGATGAACTGCGGTGCCCGGCTGGCCGGAGGCGAGATCCTCTATTTTCTTCATGCCGATACCCTGCCACCTGAAACCTTTGTCGAAGATATTCGTTCGGCAGCCGTCACCGGAAAAAAAGCTGGCTGTTTCAGGATGAGTTTTGATGATAGCCACCCATTCATGACCCTGTTTGGATGGTTCACCCAGTTTCCGTTCCTGATCTGTCGTGGCGGAGATCAGTCGCTTTTTATCGACAAAGGGCTCTTTCTTCGTATTGGCGGGTTCGACGAAACCATGCTCATCATGGAAGATTACGATATCATCACCCGCATTGAGCGGCTTGAACGGTTCCATATCCTTGCAGCAGAGGTAACCACCTCAGCGCGAAAGTATCTCCGCAACGGCATTATACACCTCCAGATGAGCTTCGGAACGATTCATCTCATGTATGCACTCGGATTTGACCAAGCGGCCATTATCCGCTACTACAGGGAAAATATTCTCTGATTGAAGGCCGGTGAGCCAGAGTAGCTTGCTCATGCAGCTTGATACATATTGCTATCTTCACACGAAGGCGCTCGTGCAGAAAAACTCGAAGTTCACCATTTTTGAGCAATAATCCGGCCTCTGCCAACCTTGCTTGCCGCTGAGGCGTCGCGCCACAGGGTAATCCCGCGTTCTGCTTCGTCGTACATTTCCTGACCGTAATTGTCGAGGATACCTTGATGAAACTCGTCCTGCACCTTGTCAAGGTAGTTGAATATATCCGGCGAAATCGGGAGAAAGGTCTTTGATCATACTCATATTTCGTTTAACATTCCATCCGCCATACGCAGGCAGCGGTCGGCGAGTGCGGCGTACTCTTCGTTATGGGTAACGATAATGAAGGAGGTGCGTCGCTCTTTGCTCAGCTTGGCCATTAGTTCATAGAGGATGCGGCTGTTTTGGTTGTCGAGGTTGCCGCTTGGTTCGTCGGCAAGTACCAGCTTCGGGTTGTTCATCAGGGCGCGGGCAATGGCGATGCGCTGCTGTTCACCACCTGAAAGCTCTGAAGGGAGATGGTCGAATCGCTCCGAGAGGCCGAGGCTTGAAAGCAGCTCTCCAGCCCGTTTCTTTGCAGGTACAAGTTTGCCAGTAGCGATGAATTCTGGCATCGCCACATTTTCAAGGGCGGTGAAGTCGGACAGGAGGTGGTGAAACTGAAAGACAAAGCCGATTTTCTGGTTCCTGAACTTGGCAAGCGCTTTTTGGGAGAGGGTGTACTTTGTATCCCTGAACAAGAGCTCTTTGTCGAACATGATCTCGCCACGGTCGGGGGTATCGAGGGTTCCGAGCAGGTTCAGCAACGTTGTTTTGCCGCTTCCTGATGCGCCGATGATGGTCACCATCTCACCTTCACCGACGGTCAGATTGACCCCGCGAAGGATTTGTATGGTGCGCTTGCCTGGTATGGTGTATGACTTGCTGATATTTTTTGCTGTGAGCATTATAACGCTGGTCTGGTTTGGCTGTTCCCTTCGATAATCATTGTATAGCGGTAATGTATATAATATTGGGTCAACCTGATTCTCGGGGTGGCTAATGAAGAAATCAGCCAAGGATGATCAAAGAAAAAAAACCGCAGATTCCCGAAAAAAAGAGGCATCCCGGATCTGTTCATTGGCAGCCGAATACCTGACCTTTGTCGCGGCAAGTGGAAAGGGCGGTGTCGAAGCGGTGTACGCTGATGAAAATATTTGGCTTACGCAGAAAATGATGGGGTTGCTCTATGATGTGGAAACTCATACCATCAACTACTACCTGAAGAAATTTTTTGCCGCAGGCGGCAAAAGCTACAACAGGCAAGTTGAAGCCGTGTGTTACTTCTGTTCCCCGGTACAAACCGATTCTGAAAAAACGAGAAAAGCCCTGTAAAATCAGGGCTTTCTGGACTGTATAAGATAGCTTGAGACTATCGCTCAGCGG
>SESH01097140.1_pt1 | contig 63881 bp, 64 predicted proteins | sample 3171561 | NCBI WGS metagenome assembly SESH01 (sample SAMN10866947, study PRJNA518727) | freshwater metagenome | biome: subpolar coniferous forest; feature: holomictic lake; material: water; isolation source: holomictic Lake 442 2011 16.5 m and 2014 13 m | place: Canada: near Kenora, Ontario
CTTCAGAGTTGAATCCGCCAGTTAAATAAATTATTGAGCCACGCTTCAATCTCGTCAGTACGTGGCAAATCGTTAAAAATTACTTTTCCCTCGTGCAACACGCTGGGCGTTTGCAGATAGGAAATGCCCCGCGTGTCGCAATCTTTGCGTAGGTCAAGCTCCTGTCATACAACTTCAGATTGCCAATGGCCAAAACTCCTTCGATACAGATCGAAGGAGTTTTGATTTGAAAGTAAACAATTTGCTAGCAGCTTATGGTGTATCCCACGCGAACTTGCGACCGACAGCAGCGATGAATTACCCGCACGCGCCGATTGCGCCGCAACTGGTGCAGAATTCGCAGCCGTCTTTTTTGATTAGTGTCGCGTTGCCGCATTCGCGGCACAGCTTGCCGGTCAGCGGTTTGATGCCGGTCGGTTTGATTTGACCTTCGGGTATTTCCAGCACGCCCATCTGCTGCACCGGATATCCGTGTTCGTCGAGCACGCCCAGCATCGCATAGCGGTGAATGATCAGCGTGGCGACATAGGAGACGGTTGACGGATAGCTTTGCATCTTGGCGCCGCCCGGTACGCGAGCCATGAAATCTCCCAGCGGTTCACCGAAGTTGAGCAGTTTGCGCAGCTTCATACCGATCCATGCCGGGTCGATCACGCGCATATCCAGACTCAGCAGCTTGCACAGCCCGTCGAGCGCACGCGGATAGACGCCCGACAGCCACATCGAATAGGGGCGGCGTTGTCCATCCGGCAGCACCAGTTCCTTGAGGCCCAGTACGAAATCATCCCCTGAACCTGCGTTAGAAATATCAACGGTCCAGCTCATGGTGCCGTCGGTGCCGGTCTTAGGCTCTTTTTTGGCGAACAGCGCATCCATCATCGGTGTGGTCATGCCGTCACATACTTCCAGTGCACCCAATGCTTCGATGCGGTATTTCAGTAAATAGGCGAAGGCGGCCACCAGACTCGGCATGCGTTTTATTTCACCCTCGGGTGGCATTGGCATGTCGAACGCATCGTCGCCCGCCGTTTTCATCAGCATTTCCAGTTTCATACGCACCCATACCGGATCGCGGGTACGCATATCCATCGACAGTGATTTCGCCAGTGCGCCAAGTCCCCGAGGCTGTTCTGAGCCGTTGACCCAGACTTCGAACGGGTGGTTGCATCCGTCGTTGGCGGTGTGCGAGACGAACGCGACAAAACTGCCCAGCGGATGTTTGACGACTTGGGACACCCAGCCTTCGCTGCCGGCGGTCAGGGCAGGGCGACCCGGCCAGCGCAAGGATGCGAGCGCGGGTTTGGGTGCGGCTTCCAGTTCAATGCGCCTGTCCTGATCGAACACGAAGTCCTGTGGAATCTCTCCTTTTTTAGGTTCCGGCGTGATCGACAGCACAGAGCCTAATACGCTATTAGGCCGGTAGGTCGCCAGTCCCTTAAGTCCCGCGCGCCAGGCTTCAGTGTAGAGATTTTTAAATTCTTCAAAGGGGTAGTCGGCCGGTACATTGACGGTCTTGCTAATCGACGTGTCAATGAAGGGGGCGACTGCGGCGCACATTTTCATGTGATCGAGTGCGGAAATTTCCAGCGCGGAAACGAATGCTTCCGGCAAATGGCTGATGTCGCCGCCCTGTTTTTTAAACACGCGCCAGGCGTGATCTTCGACCGAATAATCCTTGCTGGTGCCATCCATCATGCGTTTTTTGCGCGTGTAGAACCAGGAAAATGCCGGTTCGATGCCGTTAGAGGCGTTGTCGGCGAAGGCCAGCGAAATCGTGCCGGTGGGCGCGATCGAGAGCAGATGACTGTTGCGGATGCCGTATTCGCGGATATGATTTTTCATCTCGTCCGGCAGACGCGAGGCGAAGCGGGGGGCGGCCAGATATTGCTCCGCATCGAGCAGCGGGAAGGCGCCGCGCTCTTTGGCCAGTTCAATCGAGGCGGCATAGGCTTCGTCGCGCATGATGCGCGTGATGTCGGCGGCAAAGGCGCGCGCCTGCTCCGTGTCATAGCGCAGTCCCAGCATCACCAGCGCATCGCCAAGTCCCGTGTAGCCTAAGCCGATGCGGCGTTTGTTCTGCGCCTCCAGCTGCTGCTCGGGCAGCGGCCATGCGGTCACGTCCAGCACGTTGTCCAGCATACGCACCGCGACTTTAATCAATTGCTTGAACGGTTCATAGTCGAAACCGGCATGTACTGAGAACGGATTTTTGACCATGCGTGTTAAATTTATTGAACCTAAACAACAGCATCCGTATGGGGGGAGTGGTTGCTCTGCGCAGTTGTGGACATACAATCCGTTAGCGTCGAAGGCATGAACTTCGGCGACGGTCACGTCATAGACATCCTCCACGCCCTCTTCTTCCAGCGACTGTACGGTTGCGACAAAACGTTCCGTGTTGGGTTTGCGCTGATAATTTGCCAGCAAACCATTCAATTTAGCCATCTTGTCGCTGTCAGCAAAGCCGATCAGTTCGGCGAAACGTCCAATGTTATCATTGCTGATAATGAGTTCATGCAGTGCCTGGCACGCATATTCTTTTGCACCGCCTTTTCCGTCCGGCAACAGCTTCATGCCGGCAGGGCGACGATTCGGGTAAATGACGGCGGCTATACCCAGACGTTGCAGCATGCGCTGCACGGCTTCCAGATTGCCCGTCTCGATCTGCGTCAGTCGAACGCTGATGCCTTTTTCCTGTGTTCCCTGCACTGAACCGTCGGCATCGAACATCCCGCGTAATACGCCACGGTAGAAGTCGGACGAACTGGTTTCAATCGCAGCCGTGAAGCGCTTGTTGCCGGGCGTGAGTCCCAGTTCGAGTGCCAGTGAGCGTAAGGCGCCTGTCGCCAGACGATATTCTCCGCGTCCTTCGACGGGTTTTTGCCAGCCTTTAAAATCCACACGGTGTGGCAAAGTGCGCGCTGCCTGTTCTGCTGCAAACATGACGCTGGCAATGCCAGAGGAGGGCGACATTTCGCCGCCGTTGGCAATTTTTAGCGCGACCGTATCCCAAACGCTTAACACGGCTTTGTCGTTCTTGAGCGTACCGTCGCCGATCAGCAAACCAATCAAATAGCCTTCGTCTTCAGTGTGAGCGCCACGCCATGCCTGTGCGGCACGATGATTGTGCAATACGATTTTGTCGCCGGCGCACAGTTCGCCGGCTTTGACCCATTCCGTTTCGCGTGTATCACGCGTCATGTGTGAGGCACGCAGCACTTGATGATCGGCAGTCAGACGCAATGCATGTCCTTCGACTGTTTTCAGGCGCAATACCGGTTTTGTGCCGGTGAAGAAAAAGCCTTGGGATTCGGTCGGGTAGGACTTGCCGTCAATCAACGCATTGAAGGGTTTGCCGATCAGTTCGTGTACCTGGCGTGCACCGTGTTCGGTCATCACCCAGCTGTCAGCGGTGACGCAAGGGTTGGTCGCCTCAATCACTTCGCAATAGGATAGATTGTTGTCACGGTTCATCAGGTCGATGAACAGCACGCCGGGTTCCGCATGATCGTAGGTGCTCTCGATGATCTGACGCCAAAGATCGGCGGCACGCACGCGCCGGTATATCCATCGGCCGTCCGCACGTTGAATCGCACCGGCGTCCCTGAGCGCGGCTGCGGGTTCTGCCGTGTGTACGAGTTCGAAGTCGGAATCGGCTTCGACCGCCTGCATCAGTGCATCGGTGACACCCACCGAAATGTTGAAGTTGCGCAGATCGCCTTTGTCTTTGGCGCTGATAAATTTTTCGATGTCGGGATGGTCACAGCGCAACACGCCCATCTGAGCGCCGCGCCGCGCACCTGCCGATTCGACGGTCTCGCAGGAACGATCGAATACGCGCATATAGGAGATGGGGCCGCTGGCACGCGAGTTGGTGCCTTTGACCAGCGCGCCTTCCGGGCGGATCGTCGAGAAATCGTAGCCGACGCCGCCGCCGCGCCGCATGGTTTCGGCAGCTTGCTGCAGCGCATCGTAGATGCCGGGTTTGCCATCCGTGATGCCGGAAATCGCATCGCCTACCGGTTGCACGAAACAGTTGATCAGCGTCGCCTGTATCGCGAGTCCCGCCGCCGAATTGATCCGTCCAGCAGGCACGAAGCCGTTTTCCTGCGCCAGATAAAAAGCCTCTTCCCAGTGCGCACGCTGATCGGGTTTTTCGGCCAGCGCAAGTCCCCTCGCCACGCGGCGGCGGACATCACCCACCGAGAGTTCACCGGGTTCTGCGTATTTTTCCAGTAATACCTCGATGCTGATCTCTTGTGTCATGGTTATTCCTTTTCAGAATGAATGATGGGTTGGCCGTCGGCTTCACGGGCGAGTGTGCTGCGGTACGCTTCCAGTTTGACGTGGAAATTTTCCGCTTCGCCGTAATTTAGAAACTGTGCGTAGCGCCCGTGGGCTGCTGCCACTTTGCGGGCGTGTTTGATAGGGCAAAAATACTGCTCGGTTCGTGCGATGATTTCCTGCGCATAGGCCAGCATGCCGACGCCGTAGGAACAGTACAGGCAATGGGCTTTCTCGATCGTGTTCAGATAGGCTAAATGCTGGTGGTCATACACGATATAGTCGGCGCGCTGGACCCGTTGGATGCGGTAGACGGGAAAACACAGCAGTTGATACAGGCTGATGGATAAGTCGAACAGCAGCAGCGGGATGGCAGCGCCGTAGATGATGGGCATGGTGAGATAGTTTTGCGGACGCACCGTGAGAAACCAGCGGAAGATGCCCAGTTTGACGCGCTGGTGCGCCTCATGAATCGCTTGCTCAAACACCACGCGGCGACCTGAAATCTGATAACGCAAGCGACTTTCCTGCGTTTGGGCGAGGGTTTGTAACTCATCTTCGAGGGCTGCGATCTGTGCGATGATCTGGCTGATCCGGTTGTTCATGCATGCCCCCTGTTGCGTTTCATCGGTGTGGCTAACTGTGATTGAGCAGCCTGACGAGTCCGTCTAAACCGACGAAATTAAAAGCATAGCTCGCTTTTTCGCGAACCACGGGTTTAGCATGATAGGCGATACTTATGCCTGCCTGCGCCATCATCTTTAAATCATTTGCGCCGTCGCCCATTGCGATCACTTGTTCAGGTTTTAAACCTAGGCGGTCGCGTATTTTGATCAGCCAGTCAGCCTTGCCTTGCGCATCGAGTATCTCGCCCAATACGCGGCCGGTGAGTTTGCCGTCAATGATTTCCAGCGTATTGGCATGGGTGTAATCCAGGCCTAAGCGCGGTTTGAGGCGCTCTGTGAAGAACAGAAAACCACCCGATACCAAGAGGGTCGTAATGTTGTTTGCCTTCAATGCAGAGAGCATGACTTCGGCACCCGGATTCAATTTAAGTCGCTCATCATACACGCGTTGCAAGGCGATTTCGTCGAGACCTTCGAGCAGCGCGACGCGCCGGCGCAGACTCTCGGAAAAATCGATTTCACCACGCATTGCCTCTTCCGTGATCGCGGCAACTTGCGGTTTTAGCCCTTGCATGTCGGCGATCTCGTCGATGCACTCGATGGAGATCAGTGTCGAGTCCATATCCATCACCACGAGGCCAAAGTCGGCAAGCGCTTTGCCGGTTGCGACGAAGCCATAGTCAATCTGATGTTCAAAACAAAAGGTGGCAAGGTCGTCGTGTTGCTGCGCGTCACATAAGCGCCAGGTTTGTGCGTCACATTTTTCAATGCGAACGGCGGCGGTAAGGCCTGCGAGATGTGCAATGTGTTCGGATGGAATATCGTGTGCGGCCAGCAGAATGAGGTTCATAGTTTTCAGTATTCGCCCGCGCTGTAGGCGGCGGAGGTCGTGTTTGCAATCGGATGCGACATTTTAATTCATAAGGGTGGTGTGCGATGCAGGGAAAATCAGTATGGCTGGTTTTATAAGCCCAGTTTCTTCATTTTTTCCCACAAGTTTTTCCGGCTGATACCCAAAGAGGCTGCGGTTTCAGCAATATGACCTTCGTTGATGCGCAGGCAGTTGTTGATATATTTTCTTTCGCAGGTTTGTATGTAGTCGCTCAGGGACTCTTGCGTCGAACAGATCTCTTCAGGCGGGGCTGGGGCATCGTCGAACAAGAGTTCAGCACTCAGCTCAGTTTGTTGTGACAGGATGCAGGCGCGCTCGAGGCAATGTTTAAGCTCGCGTATATTGCCGGGCCACGGGTAGTTGAGCAGTGACTGTTCCGCGGGTTTACTCAACGTGCGCAGATCAGCATTTTGTGTATTCCAGTCCTCCAGTAAATTGCCGGCCAGCCATAAAATGTCCTCCTTGCGTTCCCGGAGCGGCGGGATATGCAGGTGGATCACATGGATGCGATAGTACAGGTCTTCGCGAAACTTTCCCGCTTCAACCATTTGTTTTAAATCCTGATGGGTCGCGCAAATCAGCCGGATATCGATGTGAACCGGGTTTTCGGCACCAACCCGGACGATCTGTCGTTCCTGAATGGCGCGCAGCAGTTTGACTTGCATCGCAGGAGACATTTCGCCCACCTCGTCGAGAAACAGCGTGCCGCCGTTGGCTAGCTCAAACAAGCCGCGCTTCTCGCGCATAGCGCCGGTAAATGCGCCCTTGGTATAGCCGAATAATTCAGCTTCGAGCAGGCTTTCGGTCAGCGCGCCGCAGTTGACGGTGACGAAGGGCATTTTGTGTTCAGGATCGTATTGACTGCGCAGTGCGCGCGCTAAGCGCTCTTTGCCGACACCGGATTCGCCGGTGATCAGGACTGAGGTCGGATTCTTGGCGATCCGGGGCAGCAAGGCTTCGATATGCCTCATTGCTGCCGAGACGCCCAGCATGGTGTCTCGCGTGACGCTGCACACGCTGCTTGAACAGAGGGTTTGAACCGTATTGAGCAGCGCGTGTATGTCCAGCGGCTTTGTCAGATAGTCTTGCGCGCCGAGTTTGAGTAGCCGGACCGCGCGGTCTATGGTGCCGTATCCTGTGGTAAAAATAAAATGCGGCAGGGTGGTCTCTGTGGCTTTGAGTTGTCTGAATAAGTCCTCGCCGTTGATGTCGGGGAGCTGGATGTCGCAGATCGCTACATCGTATTTGGTATGGCTCAAAGCGAGCATTGCAGCGCCGCCGGTTTTGAACCAGTCGCATTGATAATCTTCCAGTTCGAAACGGTCGGAGAGTGCCTCACCCATGATGGGGTCATCTTCGATCAGGCAGATGCGGTAAGTGCTCACGGGTGATCTCCTAGCGGAATTTTTACGGTGAAATTCATGTGGTTATTCAGCTCTTTTTTGACTGAGACGGTGCCGCTTAACTGGTTGACGATCTGGTAGGTCACCCAGAGCCCTAAGCCGTGGCCGCCTTCGCTGAAGCTGGAGAAGGGTTCGAACAGGTGGGAAATCTGCTCTGTGCTGAGTGTTTTTCCGTCATTGATCACCGTAATTTGTAACTTTTCGTTGATGATGCTGATGTCGCAGGAAATCTCACCTTGCTGTGCGGCGGCTTTGATGGCGTTCATCAGTAAATTGATCATGATTTGCCGGACGAAGGTGGACGGTAATGCAAGTTCATCGGACAGACTATTGTGCCAGGCAATGTGCAGGGCTTTTTTCCCGCTCATCGGCGAGATGAGTGTCAGCACGTCTTCAATGTCCTGCGGCAGCAGATTGCGGCTTTTCATTTTAGCTTCAACCAGCAAGGCGGCGACCGTGTCTTTGATTTGCGTCAGCCCGCGCTCAATTAAGGCGATGGTTTTTTGAGTGAGCGGACTGGTCTCGCTGTGGCATTTAAGGGTGTCGATCGCCATCAGCATGCCGCTCAACGGGTTGTTGATTTCGTGTGCAATCCCCGCTGCCAGCTGTCCTAAAGCGGCCAGGCGTTCTGATTGCACGATCTGTATTTCAAGTGCTTCTTTATTTTTAAGATCCTCGAGCAATTGATTGTAAGCCTCGAATAACAGTCCCAGTTCATCGTGATACTCATATAAATCCGGGTCGAGGTCATCAGGCCATTTTTTCCCGAGTTGTGCCATCCGTGCGGCCAGTTGCACCAGCGGCAAGGCCATGCGCTGTCCCCAGTACCAGTTGAAGGGCAGCAATATCGCGAGGATGATCGCGCCCACCAGCAGGCCGTTGCGCGCATTCTTGGCAAACAGGGGGAAAAATACATCTTTGGAGTGGATGATGATCAGTGTTCCCAGACTGGTATTTTCGCGGGAGAGGGGGGTGAGCGAATAATAGTGCTTGGATTTAGGCAGGTAGATGGTTTTGGATTTGTCGCCCGTCATCCGGCTGATGTTGTCTGCTACGTTAGAAAATTCCGGGCCCAGTTCGCGTAGATCGGCGAGCATCGGTGTTTCTTTCGGGTGCGTTGAAACCAGGACGCGTTGCGCGTTGTCGATCACCAGTATGTTTTCAACTTGCACCATGCTGGAACTATCCCGCTGACTGGCCTCGGTGATAATTTCAAACGCGCGCCAGATGTCATCTTGCAATATGGCGGTAAACAGGTTGGGTCGTAAAGAATAGCCCAGCTTTTCAGAATCCCTGGAGAGGTCCTTTTCCACATGCGTATAGGCATTGCCCATAAAGGAGGCGGAGACGGCGATCACGGAAATGATGATCAGAAAACTGCCCCACAGCGGGATTTTGTGGCGATAACTGAGATTGAGGAAAAATTTCATAGGTCACCTATTCGACGCATCATCCTGTGCACACCCTGATACAACTTTTTGTCTGCGACGATAAATCCGTCCAGATTGAGGCGCTGTAGCAGTTTGATGCCATCGGGATCCTGATTCATGTCGATCAACACGCGTTGCATGCTGTTGAAATCGCGTTTTTCGAGAGAGTTGCGCGCGATAATCGGTGGAAAACCGTATTTTGCGGAGCGTTTGACGATGCGGGTTTGACTCGTGATATCAGGGCGGGAACGCGCCAGACTGTCCCAGGCGAACCCTGACATGGCACCGGCATCGGCCATGCCTATGGCAACGGCGGCAACAATTTTCTGGTGGTCGTGGGTGAAGAAGGTTTTTTTAAAAAAGCGTTCGGGATTCTGCTGCTGCTGTAGTAACTCGTAGCGGGGTTGCAGATAGCCTGTGCCGGAGTCGGGATCAACATAGGCAAAAACCTTGTTTTTAAAATCGAGTAAAGACTGACTGCTGTGATCAGATGAAGGGACGATCAGATAACTGCGATCAAAAGGCTTGCCTTGATATAAAGGTGTTGCCAGCAAGCTCATTTGATGGCTGTTTTCAAAGTAGGCGGGTGACGAGATCCAGGCAAAATCGAGCTTGTTCTGTTTCATCAGATCCATGCTTTCCAGGTAACTTTCCCGAAATACAAATTCAACAGGACGATCGAGTCGCTGTTGTAAGTAGGCGCGCCATTCTTCCAATAGCGTGTATTGGCCGCGCGCTGTCGCCGATGTGATCCCCAGTCTGAGCGGATCAGCTTGTATGGCAAAGGGTGCCAGCAGAAACCAGCCGGTTAAAATCAAATTAAAAACAAGTTTCAAAATAACCTCCGTTACTAGATGGTAACTATACCAGTCAAAATAGCGTGTTGTTACTGTTTAGTAACGAATGAACGTTTGTTCAAGTCGATTTGTCCGTCCGTGAAGCCCGCCCGCTAGGCGCGTAAACTGGTTTATCAGGTCTGCGTGCAAGTTGGCGTGATAGTCACGCAAATATCATGCCGCAGTGTGACAGGTCAGTCGCAACGTTTTTATTGCGCTATGTCATGTCATGCGCCGCGTCGGGTGACAGCTGACTGCGGTATTTCCTTAAGCTGATGCGATAAGTGCTGCAACGGGTAGGGTTACGGGGGCGATTTTTCAATCGATGTTACCAGAAAGTAACTTTGCTACGTTTTGTTACAGTTGAACGGCACGGTAAATATTTCGGTGATTCTTTTTTCTCGCATTCGGTGCGCTTACTCTATTGTAATCGCTGGGTAAATTATCTTGACTAACTCGATAGCGTATATGTGGCACATTTATTGCTTGTAAGCTGGCAGTTAAATAATCGTTTACACATATATGTATTTATCAAAATTGGCTTCATGGTTCTTCGCCGCAGCGCTTATTGCGGTGTCAAGCGTTACATTCGCTCAGGACGAGGATTCCTCAGATGGCGGTACGCCGGCTCAGGTAAGCAATAAGCTCGATAACGCCTCTTGTTTGAAATGTCATAACGGCAGCAAAGAGATCAAGGTGGCAGGTGGTGAAGACATGCGTGCGCTGCATGCGATCAAGAAGCTTCCGTTCAGTAAGAGTGTACACGGGCAAATGCAGTGCGTTGCTTGTCATACCGGCATTAAGGACGGTAGCCGTGCTCATAAGGTTGAATCAAAAACGACCGGTTGCGTAGGGTGTCACACTGCACTGTGGGATGTTGCCAGAAAAGACAATCTGACCGAAGAAAAGTCGCGCTTAGGTGTGGTTGTTCAGAATATCGAGGCCTACAAGAAAACCTTCCATGCGCTCAAAAGCAAAGATGATCCGACGCGCGCTAATGCCAGTTGCGACGATTGTCACGATACGCATTCATTCAATGTTCCGCCTAAAGGCAGTGTTGCGCGGACCGCATGGCATCTGACGATTCCCAATACCTGTGGTGAAAAATGCCACACTGACGAACTGGAAGAATACGGCACGTCCGTGCACGGTAAGAAGGTGCTGGAAGAACATAGCCCTAAGGCTGCGGTGTGTACCGATTGCCATACATCGCACGGCATCACCAATACATCAGGCGAGTCCTTTAAACTCGACATTGTTCACGCCTGCGGCGGCTGTCACAAAGAAAACCTGAAATCCTATTCGGAAACCTTTCACGGTCAGGTGAATGCGCTGGGCTACGGTTATACCGCCAAGTGCTACAACTGCCACGGCAGTCACGGTATCTTGTCGCCAACCGATCCTGAATCGACCGTACATCCTGACAATCGCCTGAAAACCTGCCAAAAGTGTCACAGCGGTGATAAGGGTTGGGCTGGTTTGCAAAAGGCGACGCCAGGCTTTGTGTCCTTCGCACCTCATGCCAATACCCACGATTTCAATAAGTACCCGCAGATGTGGATCGCGTCAAAATTCATGTTGAGCCTGCTCGCTGGCGTGTTTGCGTTCTTCTGGCTTCATTCCGCACTGTGGTACTGGCGTGAGCACAAAGATGGCTGCCCTGTCTACTTCAACAAGGACGGCAATACTAAGTCACACATCGCAATCAACGATTTGTTGAGTGGACCTGCAAAGGGTAAGCAGATCCGTCGCTTCAGTAAGTTGACTCGTGCGGCGCATCTGATCTTCGCGCTGGTGACGATGACGCTGATCCTGACCGGTATGCTGGTGTTCTACGCAGATACCGAATGGGCGCATGTGGTCGTCAGGGCATTGGGCGGCGCGAAAATCGCCGGCATCATCCATCGTATCTGTGCGACGGCCTTCCTGGGTATTTTCATCGCTCAGCTGGTGTACGTGCTGACCAAGTTGTTACGCAGCAAGACCTTCAAGTGGTTCGGTCCTGACTCGTTGATTCCTAACTGGAACGATTTGAGGAAAATCATTGAGATGTTCAAGTGGTTCTTCGGTCGTGGTCCGCGTCCTGTGTTTGATCGCTGGACTTACTGGGAAAAGTTTGACTTCTGGGCGGTGTTCTGGGGTGTCGGCATCATCGGTAGCAGCGGATTGATGTTAGCGTTCCCTCATGTGACGGCGTCTATCCTGCCGGGCTGGATGTTCAATGTACTGACGCTGGTGCATGGTGAAGAAGCCTTCCTGGCGGCGGTGTTCCTGTTTACGGTGCACTTCTTCAACAATCACTTCAGGCCGGACAAGTTCCCGCCTCCTGATGTGGTGATGTTCACAGGCTCCGTGCCGGTTGAAGAGTTCAAACGCGAACATACAGAGCACTACAACCGTCTGGTTGAATCGGGCGAGCTGGAAAAGTATCTGGTGGATGCACCGAGTCGGAAAATGACATTGGCCTCCAAGGTGCTGGGACTGACCTTGATTGCAATCGGTCTGACTTTGCTGGTGCTGGTGATTATTGGATTTGTCGGTAATACTTAAAAGCGGCGGGCTTGGCCCGCCTGAATATTATTTAATTTAACTGGAGGAAATTATGAAGAAACAATTTATCGCAAGTATCGCTTTTGTTCTGGTAACCGGTTTGTTTAGCTCGGCTCATGCCGCGATCGACGAGGATGCGGCTAAGTCGCTGGCCAAGAAGAATGACTGTTTCAAATGCCATGCTGTCGACAAGACCAAAAAGGGCCCTGCCTACAAGAAGATTGCGATCAAATACAAGGGCAAGGCTGATGCTGAGGCCACTTTGATCAAGCAAATCACCACAGGTCCTAAGGTTAAGCTCGAAGACGGCACCGAAGAAAATCACAAGATCATTGAAACCAAGGATCAGAGCGAAATCAAGAATCTGGTTGGCTGGATTCTGTCGCTTTAAGTTGGAAGTTAAAGGCACGGCTCTGGGTTGAGCCGTGCAGCAGTAACAAAATGTTAGGGAGAATTAAAATGAAGTTGTTTTCAAAAGTACTTATCTCGTGCGCCTTGTTGGGCTCACTCGCGCCGGTTGCATTAGCCGCCGATAATCGAAACGCGGGCAAGGACATCGGTCATGTATTTCTGGCCTCCGCAGAACCAGCAGCAAAGCCGGTTGAAGTTTTGAAAGCAGCAGCAAAGGATATCGTGCTCAAAGGCGATGCAAAATGCACCGTCTGCCACGATGAATCCGATTCTCCAAAAGTGCTGTCTATCAGCCAGACGCGTCATGGTGTCACGGCTGATGGTCGCACACCGACCTGTACCAGTTGCCACGGCGAAAGCATCGCGCATCTGGGGCACAAGGGCAGTTCTAAGCCGCCTAAACCTGATCATGTATTTGGTAAAAATTCTGGCACTTCAGCAGCGGAGCGCAATGGTGCCTGTCTTTCATGTCACAAGGGCGACAAGCGTACGCATTGGGAGGGCAGCCAGCATCAGCGCAATGATGTGAGCTGTACTTCATGCCACACGATCCACAGTGCACATGACAAGGTGCGTGAAAGAGCCACACAAGATGAAGTGTGCTTCACCTGCCACAAAGAGCAGCGCGCAGAAACGCACAAGATTTCGACGCATCCGGTTAATGCGGACAAGTTGGCTTGTTCCGGTTGTCATAACCTGCACGGCTCGGCGGGCCCCAAGTTGCTGAAGAAAAATACCGTGAATGAAACCTGCTGGACCTGTCACGCAGATAAGCGCGGCCCGTTCTTGTTTGAGCATCAACCAGCGACTGAAGACTGCACGATTTGTCATGCACAGCATGGATCTAATATCAGGCCGATGCTCAGAACCCGCCCTCCGTTCATGTGTCAGGAATGTCACGATGGTTCGCACGCTAGTGGTACGCCAGTAGGTCTTAATGCTGCGGGTCGGCAGGGTGGGATGACTGTTGCCCCGAGCAGGAATAACGTGGGTGGATCATGCTTGAATTGCCACAACATGGTGCATGGCTCAAACAGCCCGGCTGGCGGCTTCTTGCAGCGTTAATTCACAGAAATCGGAGATCGCTATGAAAACGAATAATGAAAATATGAACGTCAGTTTGCTGGCCGTTGCTGTGCAGGGCGCGTTACTTGCTATGTTTGCCATGCCTGTGTACGCCGCGGATGCGGCGGATGACGAAGTTGCTGCACTCAAACGCCCCGTTAACTCGATTGAGGTCGGCGTGAGCAACGTGTCACAAAGCTCGGCTAAGTTTGGCGAATACAACGGACTTAACAAGGCGGCTGCGAATGTGATCGGTAACTTCAGTGTGAAGGGCGGTGATGCCTACAATCCCTTCGGAGAGTCAGGCACCCTGCGCTGGGGAATGTACGGTTCTGATCTGGGAACCACATCGCGTGCGCTGGGCGGTTCAGTAGGCAGCCAGGGTAAGTGGGACCTGAGCATCGGTTACGATGAGTTGCAGCACAATATCGCCGATACCTATCAGACGCCTTATGTAGGTGCCATGGGGGGCAATACATTCCTGCTGCCTGTAGGTTTGCCAAGGTTGAACAATACTAATTTGATCACGCCAGCGCAATTACAGACGGTGGCTATTTCCTCAACCAGAAAGAACACCAATGTCGGCGCCGGAATCATTTTGAACGATGCGTGGAGTGTCAAGTTCGATTACAACCAGCTGGTACAGTCGGGTGCGAAATTGATGAGCTTTGGGTCGATGAAGGTAGCCGGTGGATCTGCAGGAGAGTATGTCTCTATTTTGGCGAATCCAACCAACTATAAAACAGACTCTATCAATCTGGCGCTGAACTGGCTGGGTGATAATGCATACGCGACAGGTTCGTATTACGGTTCCTTCTTCCGTGATGCGAATACTGGTGTGAAGTTTCAAACCTTTGACGCTATTGCTAATGGCATACAAACGCAAAGCACCATGCCCAGCAACGACTTTCATCAGTTGAATCTGAGCGGTGGCTATACGTTGACGCCGACCACTAAACTGACCGGCGGCCTGTCCTATGCAAAGAATACGCAGAATAGCGCCTATGCTTACGATGTGTACTCTATGGTTAATCCTGTGGCTCCATTTACCAATGGAGTATCTCCACAAGCATCGTTGAACGGTGATGTCAGAACAACGCATGCCGACGTGAAACTGGTCGATCAGACCACCAAGGCGCTGACGCTCTCCGCCAGCGTGAAGTTTGATGAGCGTAACAATAAAACGGCATCTAATTTTTATTACATGAATGCATTGGATGGTGCAACGAATCACCAAGGCAACTTTGCGAATGCACCTGTGAGTAACAGCAAAACCCAGTTTGAACTGGCTGGTGATTACCGCATTGACAAGGATCAACTGTTAAACCTTACTTACAATCGTGAGGATGTTAAACGCTGGTGTAACCAGTATGCAATCGGTGGTTTGGGTGTGGTTGCCGGGGGGGCTCCGGGTTCCAATCTATATCCGGCGGGTGCTAATTGCGTGGTTGCCGTTGCCAGTAAGGACGACAAGCTGAGTACTGCTTACAAGCTGAAGCTAAGCGATGCTGTGAAACTGAATGTCGGCTATGCTTACAGTCAGCGTAGCACTACCTCGGATGCGAATGCAATCACGCCTCGCCTTAGTCTTAACGGAAATCTAACTGGTGCAGTTCCACTCATTCAGGGTGTGAACGCTGGCGATTTCCGTGGCTTCTATCCATTCTTTAACGCTTCCCGCAAGCAACAAATGTTGAAGGGGGGCGTTAATTGGCAGGCAAATGAAAAATTTTCACTCGGAATGGGCGCTAAGTTTACCGATGATAAATACGATTCACTGTATGGCGTTAAGGCGGGAAATTCGTGGAGTGTGAATCTGGATGCAGATTACAATTACAGTGAGAATGGATCGTTCTCTGCCTATCTGACTCAGGAGCACAAACAGCGCGATATGACGGATCTGCAAACTGTTGCGGCCATTACCGCGAACGCCACAAGACTTCCCGTTCCGGCAAATGGCACTTGGTCTGACAGGCAGAAAGATGACGATACAACGATCGGTCTGGCCCTCAAACAGAATGGGTTGATGGATAGCAAACTCGATCTGACGGGTGATTTGAGCTATTCAATGGGCAGAACAGGCTATACCACTGTGCTTAACTATGTCGGTACGACGGCGACTCCCAACTTTTGGACTTGTAATTCTCCGACGCTTGCTTCTTGCGGTAGTTTACCCACCATCAAGAACGACGTGATTCAGTTGAAATTGACCGGAAAATACAAGGTCAGTAAGAGCGCTGAAGTGACAGTTGGTTATCTCTTCCAGCAGATGCGCAGCACGGACTATTATTACAACGGTCTGCAGAGCACCTTCACACCAAATCAGGTGATGCCAACCAATCAGCAATCGCCTAACTATACGATCAACGTCGTGACAGCTAGCTACAGTTATCTGTTCTAACTGAGATCCGGTCTGGTTGTATTTATAAGCCTGCTCGAAAGAGCAGGTTTTTTTTCGCCAAATTTTCGCGCATGTGTTATATTAGTGTTATCTAATATACGAGTGAGGTTTTTCATGTACCAGTTGTCGATGACCGATGCCAGTCAGTTACACGTTCACTATAAAAATCATGTAATTAGCTATGGCGTGGATGGCGGTCTGCCCAATCCGCTAGAAGCCACCTATGCCGCACTGGCGGGGTGCGCCGGGGTGTATACCCGTAAGGCCTGCAAAGCATTGAATATCAGCGCAGAAGGCATCGAAATTTCCTGTAAGCCGGTGGTGCGTCAGGGCAATATGCTGATTCCGGCGCGATTTGCTACAGAGATTACCTTTCCAGCGCGCATCACGGCCGAGCAGCGCGAGAAGATTTTGGCGGAAATCAGCCATTGTGCCGTGAAGGAGTTAATTCATAACGGCGCGCAAATCGAGTTTGTCACCGTTGAGGTAGTGTAGTTCTTCATCCACGCGCATAACCTGCGACTTGGCTATCGTTGTTTGATAGCTTAGTCGAATGGCTAGTTGTTTCATCAGGCGGGGAACAGAATTCGTCGCGCAAATACGACATTAGCTCACGTTATTAAAGCCGTCTTACGCTCTACTTCCATGCCTGCGTCAGCAATTCATCCAGTGCATCAGTAATACGATTGCCTTCACTGGCAAGTGAGCCAACCTTGGAACCTAACTGATCCAGCCCGACAGAAACAATTTCCAACGGATGCAATATGACCTCAACGCCATCGACTGTAAATAACGGATTCATTCGGCTAGCATTCAATACCTCAGAACCCGTTAACGTACTGCGCCGCACCAACGGCACAACCACTCGTCGCCGGTAATGGTCATAAAGTGACGACTGAACCACCACAACAAACGGGATATTCTGCTGTTGCCGTCCGATGTTTCGGTAAATATCAAACTGAGCCATTACAGTGTGGAATACTCATCAGCGAACGAACCTGATTGCGCATTAAATCCGTTCCACACCATCGCAACTTGCTTTGCCTGTTCCTGCTGACTTAGCTTTTCACGCTGTATCTGTGCCACATAGCCAGATAATAGCGTCTCCACCACAGCCGACAGGTTGGGCGTCAGCGCCTTAGCCTGCGCAACGATATCCTCGTTTAAGGTCAGATTTACTGCGCGCTTACGAGCGGAACTGGTGTGTAATGTTGTCATGACCATCATTCCTAGATTGGGCATGCGCATTATATGCGCATAGAATTCACGTGGGAAGCGGCTTATCGTTTACCTTTTAATCTTGGGCTGGCTACAGGGGGAGGGTGTGATAGATAGGATATCAATGACGTAGTTACATCCGCCAAACCTGCAAGGTGGAGTGGTGCAGGTCGTCTACCTGAATCGTTTGCTGCGGCGCGTGACCGGGTATGCTGAAGGTGCTGCTGATCAGCAGTGTGCCGGGACGCATTTGCTCGCGTGCCTTGTGCCACAGTTTTTCCATCGGCACGGGTGACAGGTAGGCGAACACGACGTCGTATTGCGCGAGGTGGCAGGCGGGCAGGCGCTCATCCCAGATGCTACCCCAGTGTACGCTGCAATTAGGATAAGGGCGGGTGCGCAGCCAGCTCCATAAAAAAGGCAACGGCGCGTATTCAACGCCGGAATAATGGCCGTCAGGTCGCGCGCGCGCCAGATGCGTCAGCACGCCCCCTAAGCCCGATCCCAGATCAATGAAGCGAGTGTTGTCCGGTGGCAGCAAGTCTTCCAGTGCGTGCCAGACCTGGTTGCTGGACAGATACAGCGGCACCTGCGTGCTGAAGGTGCTCCAGTAGACGGTCAGCATGATCAAAAAAGCGGCAAGAAACAGCCAGGGCGGAATGTCGAAGTTGAGCGTCATGACCAGTGCGGGGGCGAACAGCAACTGGATGGCGAGCCACCAGCGTGCCTGTCCTGCCAGATGGCTCAATCCTGCGGAAAGTATGCCGCACAGCAGCGCAAAGGCGAGGGGGGCGGGCGCAATGCCGGTGATGCGCAGGATCAGCAGTGAGAGTGCGCAGCCTGTAAACTGCAGCAGCAGTGCGGTGACGGACGGCGGTAATCTGTTGAACAGTGCTTGCAATTAGCGGACCAGACCCGCTTCGACTTCATCGCGCTTTAACTTGCCGGCCAGTCGTTCGACGAGCAGGAGCGCAAAATCCATCGCCGTACCAGGGCCGCGCGAGGTAATGAGTTTTCCGTCCTCGACGATCGCAGTTGTTTGCAACAGCACTTTCGGGTAATCGTTAAGGCAGGTCGGATAGCAGGTGGCACGTTTGCCATCGAGCAATCCGGCAGCGGCCAGCACCATCGGGGCGGCACAAATCGCCGCGACAAACTTATCCTGACTTGCCATCTGTTTAATCAGTTGCAGTACACGGGCGTCCGCCTGCAAGTGCCCTGTGCCGGGTTGGCCGCCGGGCAATACGATCATGTCAAAACTGTCGTGCAGCACGGCGTTCAGCGTGGTATCCGGTAATAGAACTATCCCTCTGCTGCCCTTTAACGGCCCGGTCGTGAGGCCCGCCAGTGTCACCGTGATGCCGGCACGGCGCATCAGGTTGACGATGCTCACGGTCTCCAGTTCTTCGCTGCCCGCAGCATACAGCACCAGCGCCGTTTTCATGCCCCACGTCCTAAGTTGTAAGCGGCCAGCAGCGCGGATTTCAGCGCGGGATGATCATTCAGATTTTCAATACCCAATTCGCGGCTGGCAATCGGCTGCAAGAGTGCGGCCGCCTTTTGATTCTGCCAGTTATCGGCTAATGCCTGAACATCAAACTCACCATCGACCACGTAGTCTCTCGCATAACCGTGCGGATCAGTAAATTCGATATCCGATTCCTGCATCACTTCATAGAGATACGAATAGGTGTCGATGCCGTGTTGGGCTGCCATAATTGAATACAGCACCGGAAATTCAGCGTACTGTGTGAGCAGCAGATCCAGATTGAAGACGGTAGTGTGCTCGTAGTCCTCACCCTTGAATGAGTACTCGATACGGGCGGTAATGGCGTTTTTGGACATATATTCCAATCAAAAAAACTGTGTCACGCGGAGGCGCGGAGGACGCGGAGAAAAACCAAACCTAAATCTTGAATAAAACAAAAACCACCGGACATATTCCAATCAAAAAAACTATCTCACGCGGAGGCGCAGAGGACGCGGAGAAAAACAAAACCTGACTAAAATATATTTAAGATTAAATTCATTAAATACAAAAACTTATATTTAAATATAGGGTTTGTTGTAATTAGGTTTGGTTTTTCTCCGCGGTCTCCGCGCCTCCGCGTGAGTGCTTTTGTTCGTTAGTCGCGGAAATTCTGATATTGCAGCGGGAAGTCGGTGATTGTCTTTTTGGTAAAGGCAATCGCCTCTTGCAGATCATCACGGTTTTTGCCGGTAATGCGCACGGTGTCGCCTTGTATGCTCGCTTGCACCTTCATCTTGCTATCCTTGATGTGGCGGACGATTTTCTTCGCCAACTCGATTTCAACGCCGACTTTAACTTCGCACTCGCGCTTGACCTTGTTGCCACTGACTTTTTCGATTTTTTCGCTGATCTCCAGACACTTGATATCGACGCCGCGTTTGGTCAGCTTGCCGTTCAGGATGTCCTGCGCCTGATCGAGCTGAAATTCGTTGTCAGCCCAGATCGTGAGTTTTAATTCTGCCTGTTCGACGCGCACGTTTGAGCCTTTGAAGTCGAAGCGCGTGGAGACTTCCTTGTTGGTTTGTTCAACCGCGTTTTTGACTTCTTCTTTTTCTACTTCTGAAACGATATCGAATGAGGGCATGCCGTACTCCTGCTCAACAAATAAAAAACTGTCCACGAAAGACACGAATAAACCTAACACTAAAATAGCAGTAAAAGTGCCGAGGTAAAATATTAATGCAATACCGGAGCTACTTTAACTAGTTTTTTTGTTTTAAATTTTCGCGCCTTTCGTGTCTTTCGTGGACAAAATGTTTTGACCTTAGCCGAAGCTGCAAACGTAATTGACGATGTCATCCGCTTCGATGACAAAGCGGCCGTTTGCCGGTACTGAAAACTGGCTGCCCTCACTGTAGACGCGGAACTCCGTATCATCACCCAGCTTTACGCGGCAGGTGCCTGAGGTGATTTCCATGACTTCGGGTACGCCTACGTTAAAGGTGAGGGTGCTGGGCAGAATCACGCCGACTGTTTTACGCGTGCCATCGGCGAAAATGACTGAATGCGAGACGCATTTTCCGTCGAAAAATACATTGCCCTTTTTTACTACGCTGACGTTGTCGAATTGTGACATCGGATAGCTCCTTTAAATTTAACGGTTACTTTGAATGCAGCTTGGCCGCGATGCGCAAACGCAGCGCATTGAGCTTGATGAAACCGGCCGCATCTTTTTGATCGTAGGCGCCCTTGTCGTCCTCGAAAGTGGCGATGGTCGGATCGAACAGTGAATCGGTCTTGGAATCGCGTCCGACGACGATGACGTTGCCCTTATACAGTTTTACGCGTACCCAACCGTTGACGGTTTTCTGGGTTGCATCGATCAGGGTTTGCAGCGCGATGCGTTCCGGCGCCCACCAGTAACCGTTGTAAATCATCGAGGCGTAGCGCGGCATCAGATCGTCCTTCAGATGGGCGACTTCGCGATCCATCGTGATGGATTCGATGGCGCGATGCGCTTTCAACATAATGGTGCCGCCGGGTGTTTCATAGCAGCCGCGTGACTTCATGCCGACGTAGCGATTTTCCACCAGATCAAGGCGGCCGATACCATGTTTTCCGCCCAGCTCATTGAGCTTTGCCAGTATTGTGGCAGGAGACATGGCGGTGCCGTTCAATGCCACAATGTCACCGCTCTTGAATTCAAGATCCAGATACTCTGCGGCATCCGGTGCGGCTTCAGGTGATACGGTCCAGCGCCACATCGAGTCTTCAGCTTCTGCTGCGGGGTCTTCCAGATGACGACCTTCGTAGGAGATATGCAACAGGTTCGCATCCATCGAGTAGGGCGAGCCGCCTTGTTTGTGTTTCATTTCGACCGGAATGCCGTGTTTTTCGGCATAGGCCATCAACTTTTCGCGTGAGAGCAGATCCCATTCGCGCCACGGTGCGATCACCTTGATGTTCGGGTTCAAGGCGTATGCGCCTAACTCAAAGCGCACCTGATCGTTGCCCTTGCCGGTTGCGCCGTGCGAGATCGCTTGTGCGCCTGTCATTGAGGCGATTTCGATCAGACGTTTTGCGATCAAGGGCCGTGCGATGGAGGTGCCGAGCAGGTATTCGCCTTCATAGACGGTGTTGGCGCGGAACATCGGGAATACGAAGTCGCGTACAAATTCTTCACGCAGATCGTCGATGTAGATGTTTTCAGGGGTGATACCCATCTTGAGCGCCTTGGCGCGTGCAGGCTCTAACTCTTCTCCCTGGCCGACATCGGCGGTGAAGGTCACGACTTCGCACTGATAGGTGTCTTGCAGCCATTTTAAGATGACGGAGGTGTCGAGGCCGCCCGAGTAGGCGAGTACTGCTTTTTTGATGTCGCTCATAGTTGTGTCCTATCGTTGGTTTATTTTGTCGCGCTTGTCGCGCAGCTTGTTGTCGAATTTTTCTTTGTTAATCACGAAGCGCTCATGGGTGCCGCGGGCAATGGTGTCTATGCCATCGTGAGCCGATACGGCGAATGTCAGCCGTCTGCCGTCAACGAGAGTCAGTTCAACGCTCGCGGTCACTTCAAGGCCGGGTGGCGTCGCGGCTTCATGGCTGACGTTGATATGCGTTCCGACGGATTGTTCATCCGGCCAGTCCAGATGCGGCTTGATCGCCATGATGCAGGCCCACTCCAGAAAGCCGACCATGAAGCCGGTGGCGAACACTTCAGGCATCGCGAGAAACTCAGGCGATTCCGGATATAGCGCAGGTACGGTCTTGTTGCCGGGTACTAAATACGTGTGCTCGAAGCGGATGCCCGGTTTTAACGTGTCTTTCATCCTACTGTAGCCTGTTCTGTATGTTAGCCAATATGCTCATAACGGAGTGGAGTCGTCATAAAGTGTTTCAGGTGCAATATCAATTTCGCCGGGCCAAATGACCGTTCCATAAGCAATTTGGGCTCTATGAAAAAGTTGTGATGAAGAAATGCGACTCCACGGGCGCATAGTCAGCAGGGGGCGCATATCAAAGCGCCTTTGTTCGCCATTTTGAAAAGCGAGTTCCAGTTGAAAGTCGGGCGTGGTTTTTACACTGACAACATCAATTAACATTTATTCCTCACTGGAGCGGCGCAATGCGGAATGGATCTTCACCGTTAACCGCCAATTCCCAATCCACCATTAATTCTTCCTTGTGAATCTCAATCCAAGCTTGAACCATCTTCAGTTGTTTTGGTGGCAGCTCACCATCAAAGATACGGCCATCATCAATTGCAATTGCCGCTTCTACACCTTGGTAGCGCACATGAATGTGCGGCAGGTGATGGCGACGGTTGTCCCGATAAAACATCAAAACAAGTATGCCGTAAAACATACTGATTGTTGGCATATCGAAGTTCCTTTTAATTGACCTTGCCTAACAATAGGTACTCCATTAAAGCTTTCTGTACATGTAGCCTGTTTTGGCTGCGGTGCCCGCTGCGCGGATGTTTTTGTGCCTGCGCCGAAATCGCCTGCTCAGAGAGTTCTATTTTCATTGAATTTTCCCCAATAGCAAGTATTCCATAAGTGCTTTTTGGACATCGATTTTGGCTGCGCCGAAACAGATTGCACTCATTGTCCCGTGTTTCATTTAGTTGGCCACCTTACCTAAGAGCAAATATTCCATGAGTGCCTTCTGCACGTGCAATCTGTTTTCCGCTTCGTCCCAGACCACGCTCTGCGGGCCGTCCATCACGCCGGCGGATACTTCTTCGCCGCGATGTGCGGGCAGGCAGTGCATGAACAGCGCATCCTTCGCTGCAACGGACATCATCTCTTCATCCACCTGCCAGTCGGCGAAGTCCTTCAGGCGCTCATCATTTTCAGCTTCAAAGCCCATGCTGGTCCAGACATCCGTGGTGACCAGATCCGCGCCGCGTGCGGCCTCCATCGGGTCGGTGAATTCTTCGTAGTGATCCTCGCCGAATAATCCGGCGCGTTCCGGTTCGACTTCGTATTCGGGCGGTGTCGAGACGTGGACGTTGAAGTCCAGTATCTCGGCAGCCTGCAGCCAGGTGTTGCACATGTTGTTGGAATCACCAATCCACGCCACCGTCTTGCCCTGAATGCTGCCACGCTGCTCGATGTAAGTGTAGATGTCGGCCAAAATCTGGCACGGGTGGTATTCGTTGGTCAGGCCGTTGATGACAGGTACCCGCGAATGTGCCGCGAAGCGTTCTATGATGGACTGCTCGAAAGTGCGGATCATCACGATATCTGACATGCGCGAGATGACCTGTCCTGCGTCCTCTACCGGTTCGCCGCGCCCCAGTTGCGAATCGCGCGTATTCAGGTAAATCGCCGAGCCGCCCAGTTGCTGCATGCCGGCCTCGAAAGATAAGCGGGTGCGCGTGCTGGCCTTTTCGAAGATCATCACCAGCGTGCGGTCAGACAGGGGCCAATACTGTTGGTAGGACTTGTATTTTTGTTTGATGATGCGGGTACGCTCAAACAGATATTCCAATTCCTCGCGGTTCAAGTCTTTGAATTGAAGGAAATGTTTTACTGGCGCGCCATTATTTTCTGACATGGTTCGTTCCAATCAGGATTGCAAAAAATCTTTGATGAGGGGGCAGAGTATATCCAGCAGTTGCTGAGCTTCTGTCTGCGTCATGACCAAAGAGGGGAGTAGGCGTACGACGTTGTCGGCCGTGACATTGATCAAGAGACCGCGCGCTAATGCCTGTTTGACGAGATCGCCGCAGGGCTTATCCAGCTCCACGCCTATCATCAGTCCCAAGCCGCGCACTTCGCGGAAGCCCTTGACACCCTGCAAGGCGGTTGTAAAGCCCGCGCGGATAAACTGTCCCAGTTGTTCAGCGTGAGCGACCAGTTGGTCCTGCTCGACGATGTTCAAGGTGGTTAGCCCAGCGACACAGGCGAGCGGGTTGCCGCCGAAGGTTGAGCCGTGATTGCCGGGCTTGAAAGTGCCGGTGGCGTTGCCAGCAGTCAGGCAGGCGCCGATGGGCACACCGGAACCTAAGCCTTTGGCCAGCGTCATCACATCCGGCAAAATGCCGGTGTGCTGATGGGCAAACCATTTACCGGTACGGCCGATGCCGGTTTGCACTTCGTCGAGCATCAGCAGCCAATTGTGTTCGTTACAGATTTGACGCAGTTGCTGCAAATAGGATGCATCCGGCGTGCAGATGCCGCCTTCGCCCTGGATGGGTTCGACCAGAATCGCGACTACGTTGGCATTGTGCTGGGCGATATGACGAACCGCGTCCAGATCATTGTAAGGTGCACGAATGAAACCTGTGACCAGCGGCTCAAAACCTGCCTGAACCTTGCGGTTGCCGGTGGCGGAGAGGGTCGCTAGCGTACGGCCGTGGAAGGATTTCTCCATCACGATGATGGCTGGGGCATCGATTCCCCGTCCGTGGCCGTACAGGCGCGCGAGTTTGATCGCCGCCTCATTCGCCTCGCAGCCTGAATTGCTGAAGAACACTTCCTGCATGCCGGACAGTTCGCATAGCTTGTCGGCCAGTTGCTCCTGCTCATTGACCTGGTAGACGTTAGAGCAGTGAATCAGCGTGCCGATTTGTTTTGTGAGGGCGGCAGTGAAACGCGGGTGTGCATGACCCAGCGTATTGACGGCAATGCCGGACAATCCATCCAGATAGCGATTGCCTGCACTATCCCATAACCAGACGCCTTCTCCCCGAACGAATGCGACGGGTTGGCGAGCATAAGTATTCATCACATGTGACATACGGCACCTTTTGAAAACAGATATAGGCGGAGCTTGCCGCCATTTGGCTGAAAAATACAGCCTTAAAGAAGGCGTATATTGAGCCAAACAGCACTGTCTAGGCAAGTGAAACAAAAATGACAGCTATAAAACAAACAAGCCGACATCACTGTCGGCTCATAGGCGTTGCATCAAAGCGTCAGGGCAATTAAGCCATTGCCTTGATAGCAGCAGAAAGACGGCTCTTATGGCGAGATGCCTTGTTCTTGTGGATGATCTTCTTGTCGGCGATACTGTCCACGGTGCTGACTGAATCACGATACACGCTCTGAGCTGCGGTTTTGTCGCCAGCTTCGATCGCTTTGATCACTCGCTTGATGGCAGTGCGCAATTCTGAGCGCAAGCTGCTGTTGTGAGCATTTTGTTTTACTGCTTGACGAGCACGTTTACGGGCTTGTGCGCTATTTGCCATGTTACTACTCCTTGAAATTCAGCTTGCTGGAAAGGGGGGCATTCTAGTGACTTATCGCAAACTTTGCAAATATATTATTGTGCAGCGCGAATTGATGTGGCCGGCGTGCGGGTTTTATGTGCGTGAAATAAATTTAAAACCAGCTATATGGAATAAATGCCGGATAAATTTTCCTGTTATCATTGCGCACATGGGATATTTTTTCGTAGAGTTTGTCAATTGGGCGTGGGAGTGGAGATACCTCCTCGGCTTGGTTTTGGGTGCGGGGTTTGTTTTTCAGCTTTATGCCATTCCCCGGCGAGACCGGTTGTTCTCGCTGTATATGTTCGCCAGTTTTTTTCTGATCGTCACGACTTACTGGATACTCAAGCCGCTCAAGAAGGCCATGTTTATTGGCTATCACAAACTGCATGCGCTGACTTTCCTCGGGCAGACGATCGATGCGGCACAGGCTGAGTTGCTGATTAAGGAAGTCAATATCCTAGTCGCCTTCTTTGCGATGATTGCCTATACCTTGCTTGCGCGAAAATTCAAACGTGAGCACTATACTTTGCTGGTTTCACTGTTTTTTGTTGCCTGCCTGGTCTTGTATTATCTTTTCTTGGATGCGGCGAGTTTACTATCGGTCTGGTCATTCTATTTGTTTGGCGACCTGTTTATCACCAGCATGTTGCTGATGTTCTTTTCATTCCTCAACGACAGTTTCGATTCCAAGACCTCTAAGGTGACCTATGGTCTGATCGGCACGGGCGGTGTGCTGGGTGGCTTTTTCGGCAGTTCAGTGATCGCGCATCAATCCGCGCTGTCGGATCTTTCGTCATCCGTGCTGCTGTCATTAGGGCTGGTGATTGCAATTGTCTTTATCGAACATTTGGCCGCGCACATCATCGAGCGCAGGCCTGTACTCGATTTTCATGCCACCTCAGAGACGCCGCTGCCTGAAGGCGGGATGATTGCTCATGCCATGGAAGGAATGCGCCTGACCATTCGCTCACCCTATCTGCGCTGGCTGGCGGGCATTGTGATGTTGTATGAGATCACGTCTATTGTGATTGACTATCAGTTTACTTCCAGCGTGTTGCATTCTGTCGACCCCGGGAGCTACAAAACCTATTTCGCGTCGGTGTACGCTTTTTCCAATTTCGTGGCCTTGCTGGTGCAGGTGTTTTTGACCGGATGGGTCATCAGGCGCTGGGGGATTGCGGTTGCGCTGTGTGTGTTACCGATTTCAGTTCTGCTGGGTTCTTTGGGATATTTGTTTTTCCCCATTCTGATTTTCGGCAGCCTCCTCAATACATTCGATTACGGTTTTGCCTATTCTATACAGCAGACGGCGAAGGAATTGCTCTACGTGCCCATTTCACGGCAGGAGAAATACGAGGCCAAGGCGTTTATCGATATTTTCTGGCTGCGTCTGGGAAAAGGAATTGCCGTCTTGCTGGTGTATTTTGTCAGCTTGGAGTTCACAGGCGAGTCCGTGCGTTGGCTTTCCTTGTTGCTGGTGGTCGTGATGTTAGCCTGGATCGGACTTGGGATTTTAGCGGGCCGTTATCACAAGCGACTGGAAGATGAACAGTCGCATTGAGCACTCATTCTGCATTATTTTGCCGGGGAATTTAGGCGCATCGTCAGGTTGTGCCGTCGTGTAAGTTTCCAGTAATAAATATGTCATACAATGTAAAAAAATATTTTTTCAGTGATATTATCACCGACTTCGAGCAGCATCGTTTGAAGGTTCTGCTTTTCAGAACTGTCCACGATAGACTGAAAGTGCTAAGAGGATAGCAAAATGATTCGTAATCTTAATGAATGGGTGATCTTGGGAATTACGTCTGAGGGTGAGGTGTTCGCCTACCCAGACTGGGCGGAGCGTCTGTGCGGCATGCTGGCTCAGCAATCGGACTGCAACCGGATCAGTCATTCCGACTATCTTCATCCTATGAGTATTGATGGGCTGCCTGCGGTTGTGATGGACGCACGGTTGGAACTTGCAGATGCCGTGGCCTATAAAACGGTGTGTCAATTCGCGAAGGATAATAATCTCAAGGTCCGCTCAGGCAGAACGCCTGACCAACTGTCCGAAACCGGCAGACACCCGGCATTGAGTTCCGATCGTCGTGACCTTTGCGCAAGACGGGGTTCATGATTTCGGTGCGCATCTGCGCGTGAAGGTATGAATTTACTCAGGTCGTTAGCGACTATCAGCGGTTTGACGCTGGTGTCGCGTATTTTAGCCTTTGCACGTGATGTGTTAATCGCCCGCGTATTTGGCGCCGGGATGGCAACCGATGCATTTTTTGTCGCCTTCAAACTCCCCAACCTGTTACGCCGTCTGTTTGCAGAAGGGGCTTTCTCACAAGCATTCGTGCCGATTTTCGGCGAATACCGTAACCGGCGCGGCCATGAGGAAACACGATTGCTGGTCGATCATGTGGCCACGATGCTGGCGATTATTTTGTTCATCGTCACGGCGATCGGTATTATCGCAGCGCCGATTCTTGTCTATATCAGTGCCCCCGGTTTCGTGCAGGACGCGGAAAAATTCCAACTCACCGTGCAGTTGTTACGGTTTACCTCGCCTTATATCTTCTTTATTTCGCTGGTGGCGGTCGCGGCCGCGATACTCAATACCTACAATAAATTCTGGGTGCCGGCGTTCGCGCCGATTTTGCTGAACATTTGTTTTATCGGCGGCGCGCTGTGGCTTGCGCCGTATTGCAACCCGCCTGTGATGGCGCTGGCCTGGTCGGTGTTTATCGCCGGTATCGTGCAACTGGCTTTTCAGATCCCGTTTCTGAAGAAGATCGATATGCTGCCGAGCTTTCGTTTCAACTGGAAAGACGAAGGGATGCGCCGTGTCTTGCGACAAATGGGGCCGGCGATTTTCGGTGTGTCGATCGCCCAGATCAGTTTGATCATCAATACGATTTTCGCCTCCTTTCTGGTAGCGGGCAGCGTCTCCTGGTTGTATTACGCCGATCGACTGATGGAGTTTCCTGCCGGGATGCTGGGCGCGGCACTCGGGACGATTTTGTTGCCATCGCTATCAAAATGCCATGCAAGCCAAGACACGGTTGAATATTCAAAATTGCTCGATTGGGGTTTACGTCTGACCTTTATGCTGGCGGTTCCCTCTGCGCTGGCGTTGGGGATGATTGCGGTGCCGTTGTTGTCCACCTTCTTTCAGCGTGGCGCCTTTCTGGCCAGCGATGTGCTGATGACCAGTCACGCCCTGGTGGGGTACAGTGTTGGCTTAATCGGCATGATACTGGTGAAAATATTAGCGCCGGGTTTTTATGCGCGGCAGGATATCAAGACGCCGGTTAAAATCGGCATCGTGACGCTCATCGCGACGCAATTGATGAATGCATTGTTTATTGGCTGGATTGCTCACGCGGGACTGGCCTTATCGATTGCGCTGGGGGCGTGTTTAAACTCTGCGATTCTGTTTTATTTTCTGCGCAAAAAAGGCATTTATCAGCCTGAACCCGGGTGGGGAATGTATTTCGCCAAGGTGGGGCTGGCGGTCACGGCCTTGGCGTTGACGCTGTGGTTCGGTATGGGTTCGCAGGAGAGTTGGCTAACTGGCGGTGGCTGGGAACGGATTTCCCGTTTGGCGGTTTTGGTGACCGGCGGGGTGGTGGTGTATTTCACTGTACTCGCGGTTTTGGGTTTTCGGCCCAGAGACTTTTCACGGCGCGCGATCTCCTGATCAATGCTTGCTGTCAGGTTTTTGGCTTAATCCTTCGGTCGTGAAGCCGATCTGGCAATGGCAGTCGCCTTAAAAAAGATCAACCGTTCCTTCTGCATCGCCGTTGCGAAGGCAACTTAACGCCTCGTTTAGCTTCTCGTCGCCTTGACTGCCAGCGGTCTCCAGTAATACCAGAATTTTATCAACCGAGACGAACATGGTTTCGCTGATCATCTTTTCCTGATTGCGACTGGTTCCTAGCCACGTGAAGGTTTTTTCGATATTGTCGACGAGTTCCTGTAGCAGAATGCGCGTGTCGACCTGAGCGCGCTGATTTAATTCCCTGAGTGTTTCGAGTGTGGAATAGCCAGTTGACATGGCAATCTGAAATTGTTCAGCCAGAGAGTGTGAGGTCTGACGCATCAGCACGTTGTCACACAAACTGTCAGTCATTTCGGCAAGCATAGTGATGTTGTCGCGTACTCGTCCTGACTTTTCATCGTCGTCCATCGGCATGTTATTGACGATCACCGAGACATGGTCATAGTTTACGACGATTTTTTGTTTGAACTGGAAGATCCTCCCCATACTTGTTGACTGCAAGAGGATTGCTTTTTCGATTTCGCTGGGGTCGTTGTGTGAAGTCAGGATCACTTCTTCATTGCTATCCCGAATCAGCACGCTGCATTCAAGACCAAAATTTTTGATCGCTTCGACCAGTTGATTGCCGAGATCTCGCGGGGTGCCGCAAATCAGGCTGGACTGCATGAATTGTTGCAATACGCCGCTTTCTCCCACAGCGGACAAAAAATTCATCGCCATATCTTGTAAGGAGTTTTTTTCGGCTTGCAGGTTGTGCGTGTCGTGTTTGCGCGCAATTGCCCGTGAAATTTTACGCAGCAATATTTCTTTGGAGACAGGTTTGGTGATCAGGTCATCGCCTCCTGCATCGAAGGCGGTCATGTGTTCATCCAGCGATTCGTTGCCTGTTGCAAAGATGATGGGGATGTCAGTGAATTCGCGGATTTTCCGGCAGGTCTCGTAGCCGTCCATATCGGGCATGATGACATCGAGCAGGATCAGGTCAGGCAGTCGCTCAAGGCACATTTTTAATGCCTCTTCTCCCGATGAGGCGGTTTCGACATCGAATTGATTGGATAGCAGCGTACGGTGCAGGATGCGGGTAATTTTGTCGTCGTCGACAACGAGGACTCTTCCTGTGACATCTGGCCAGTTGTTATTTCCCACAATTTAGTCCTCTACGCTCAAAATGAGTCCGTGTTCAAGTTTAAAACAGTTCGATGTCGCCGTCGGGTTGCTGCTCACGCTTGCGCTTCATGAATTCGGCAAGTGCCTTCTGCACGTCGCGAGTTTCCATCAGGGTGTCAAACATGTGCTTGTCATCTTCGGTGACATATTTGGAACGAATTTTTTGCTGTAACGCGACCCATGCATAAGGATTGTAGAGTCGGACTGGATCGTTGACGAGCACGCCCAGATCGTCCAGATTCCGGCAAACTTGTGATAAACGTTGTGAAAGCCGGTCATAAAACTGAAATGCGACGATGGCTTGACCGACTTTGTTGCTCACTTCGGTGCCAAGATTGGCAATCTCAGTTTTTGCGGGTGTAATTTCAGGTGTGTCAGGCAATTGGTCCGACACTTTTTGGATCGCATCTAACGCGCCAAAAATAGAGGTGAAAGAGTCGGTCAGTTCGCCAACCGAACTCGATGAGTCGTGCATCGCCATTTCGATCTGCGTCATCGATAGGTTCAGCATCAAGATCGTTTCTCGAACCTGGCTCCAGTCAAGATCCGGACGGCTTGCAACCGAAGGGGCAATTGGTGGCGAATTGAGGTCGGACATTCGGTATTTTCCGTGTTATATGCTTACGATGTTTAAGTTTACCAAAACTTAGGGATTTACGCCTCAAATATTGGTTTTGGTTATATGGGTTTTGGCGTGCCGGCTATTTGCTCAGGCTGTTTTTGGAGAATTTGAAAAATGCATCGCTTGTTCCACCCGCTTGTGAGTCAGATGTGTGGCGAATAGTTCAATGAAATCATAGGTGTAGGCGCGAAGGTATTCGTTCTTGCGTATCGCAATTCGCGTGGTGCTGGGTTTGAATAAGTGTCGGGCATTCATCCTGCGCAGATGCGGTTCGCGTTCAGGAATGAAGGCGATTTCGGCTAGGATACCGATGCCAAGACCTAGTTCGACATAGGTTTTAATGACGTCAGCGTCAATCGCCGTCAGTGCAATGTCGGGCGTGATCCCGGCTTTTTCAAATGCTTCATTGATTTTACTTCGGCCGGAAAATGCATGGTCATAGGTAATGATCGGGTACTGCGCGATCGCCTCCAGCGTGAGCGCCGTGCTTTGCAGTAGGGGATGATCGGGCGGGGTAATCACGCAATGATGCCAGTCATAGCAAGGCAGCGTGATGAGGCCCTCGTAACTTGACAGACTTTCGGTTGCGATGCAGATGTCGGCCTCGCCGTGTAAGACTTGTTCGGCGATCTGCGTCGGGGTGCCCTGATGCAAGCCCAGCTTGACCTTAGGGTAGCGTTCAATGAACTGTTTGACCACAGGGGGCAGGGCGTAGCGCGCCTGAGTGTGGGTGGTGGCGATGGTCAGGTGCCCGGTATCGGTGGAATGAAATTCTTGAGCGAACTGCTTAAAATTCTCCGCGTCAAGCAGCATGCGCTGGGCAATCGCGAGCAGCCCTTTGCCAGGCTCGGTAATGGCGGCGATGCGCTTGCCGTTGCGCACGAAAATTTCGATGCCCAGCTCTTCTTCGAGCAGTTTGATTTGCTTGCTGATCGCAGGTTGTGAGGTGAAAAGGGCTGCGGCGGCATCGGATATTTTCAGGTCGCGCCGTACGATTTCATTGAGGTAACGCAATTGTTGCAGGTTCATGACTGTTGCTTATTCTATTTGGTTATAAAATGATAACAGGAAATCATTAAACATATCGATAGCGCTGGGTTAAAATGCGCGCCTGAATTTAATTGGCCTATACCTGATGGATTGGATGTATACCTTATCCGGCTTTTTAGTCGGTCTGATTGTCGGTGTGACCGGTGTGGGCGGCGGCTCTCTGATGACGCCGCTACTGGTGATGTTTTTTGGCGTGTCGCCGGCTACGGCGGTTGGAACAGACTTGTTGTATGCCTCGCTGACTAAAACCGTGGGTGCATGGGTACACGGTCGTCGCGGCACGGTCGAGTGGAAGGTGGTCGGGTTGCTGGCGATGGGCAGTTTACCTGCGGCGCTGGTGACTATATTACTGCTGAAATATTTAGCGCTCGATGAAAAAGTGCTGCGTAGCGTGGTGACCAGTGTGTTGAGTATCGCGCTGTTACTTACCGCTGTCGTGTTGTTGTTTAAAGAGCAGATCAAAAAATTTGGCCGTAGTCGGGACGGGCGTGTTTATGAGTTACACCATCGCTATCTGCCGGGTGCGACGATCGCAACAGGCGTGGTGGTGGGGGCGCTGGTGACAGTGTCCTCGATCGGTGCCGGTGTATTGGGTACGGTGGCGTTGTTATTCTTGTATCCGCGTATGTCACCTGTCAAGGTGGTAGGCACAGATATTGCCCATGCGGTGCCGCTCACTGCCTTTGCAGGTATGGGGCATTTAGCACTCGGTACGGTGGATTTGGTATTGCTGGGGAGCCTGTTGATCGGTTCGCTGCCGGGGATTTATATCGGCAGTCATCTGAGCGCTCGTGTGCCGGAACGAATTTTGCGCCCGCTGCTTGCGGTGATGCTGCTGATTATCGGTTTAAAGATGGTGTTCTACAAGTAAAAAACAGCGTCCACGAAAGGCACGAAAACATCAAAAACGAAAACTAACTAAATATCTTCTGGCGTATTAACTGCGCGTACTGGTGCTTGGAACTGTAGTTCGATATGTTATGTTGTGTTTTTTTTGTGCTTTTCGTGACTTTCGTGGACAGAAGGTTTGTGTGGTTTGTGTCTTTTGTGGACAGTGCATAAGTATAAGGAAAAATCATGAGTGAAAATAAAGCCAACAAACCTAAAACGGTCAGCTGGTTCAACGGCTGCGGCGGGCGCATCGGCGTCGTGGTCGGTCAATCAGGCGAGCATGCATATATCGGTGCGGCCTTGCGTCATGACGAAGATTCTGACGTGGCGCAGATTTTAGCCTTTGGCGCGAAGTTTCCGCTGGCGGCCGCCTTATTGCTGCCGGTATCCAAGTCTTATCCTGCCGAAGATAACGCAGGGAGCAATTAAATGTATCGTTACGATCAATTCGATCACCAGATTGTTGCGGAGCGCGTTGCGCAATTTCGCGGTCAGGTGAGTCGTCGTTTGTCGGGTGAACTGACGGAAGATGAGTTCCGCATTCTGCGTTTGCAGAACGGCCTGTATATGCAGATTCACGCCTACATGCTGCGCATCGCCGTGCCCTATGGCTTGCTCAGTGCCGAGCAGGTACGCATGTTTGCGCATATTGCCCGTAAATACGACCGCGATTACGGGCACTTTACGACGCGCCAGAACATTCAGTTCAACTGGATCAAGCTGCCGGATGCGCCGGATATTCTCGCTGATCTGGCCTCGGTGGAAATGCACGCGATTCAGACGTCCGGCAATTGCATCCGCAATATCACCTGTGATGAGTTTGCAGGCGTAGCGCAGGACGAGATCGTCGATCCGCGTCCTTACGCTGAGATTCTGCGTCAGTGGAGTACCTTTCATCCCGAGTTCGGCTTTTTGCCGCGCAAATTCAAGTTCTCGATCACCGGCGCTGCGAATGATCGTGCCGCCATTGCGGTACATGACATTGGCCTGGCGGTGGTCAAAAATGACGCGGGCGAAGTTGGTTTTCGTGTGCTGGTCGGTGGCGGCTTAGGTCGCACGCCGGTGATCGGCACGGAGATTTGCGCGTTCGTGCCTTGGCAGGACGTGATTACCTATGCTGAATCCATCGTGCGTGTCTACAACCAGTACGGGCGTCGCGACAACATGTACAAAGCGCGCATTAAGATTTTGGTAAAAGCGCTGGGTATCGAAGAATTCCGCCGTCAGGTTGAAGCCGATTGGGAGTTTACCCGCGGCGGCCCTTGCACTATTACGCAAGAAGAACTGAATCGCGTGACTGCCTGTTTTACGGCACCGGCTTACGAGTCTTTGTCTGACGCGGCTGCTGAATTGGATGTGTTGAAAAGTGACAATAAAGCCTTTGCTAACTGGCTGCTGCGCAACGTCAAGCCGCATAAAGTGGCGGGTTATGCGTCGGTGGTGTTGTCGCTGAAAAAGACGGGCATCGCGCCAGGGGATGCGACAGCTGCACAACTGGATGCCGCAGCCGAACTGGCTGAGCGTTTCAGTTTTGGCGAGCTGCGCGCCACGCACAATCAGAATCTGGTGTTGGCAGATGTTAAGCAAACGGAGCTGTTTTCCCTTTGGCAAGCGGCTAAGGACTTGGGGATGGCGACGGCGAACATCGGTTTGCTGACCGATATCATCTGCTGTCCGGGCGGTGATTTCTGCACACTGGCGAATGCGCGCTCGATTCCATTGGCGAAAGCGATTGCGGAATGCTTTGATGACATCGATTTCCTCCACGATATCGGCGAAATTGATCTGAATATTTCCGGTTGTGTGAATGCCTGTGCGCATCATCACATCGGCCATATCGGCATTCTCGGCGTGGATAAAGATGGCGAAGAGTGGTATCAAGTCTCCATTGGCGGCGCGCAAGGCAATGGCAGTTCCATCGGTAAAGTGATCGGACGTTCATTCTCGTTTGGACAGGTGCCGGAAGTGCTGGCAAGGTTGTTGACGGTTTATGTCGAGAACCGGTATGACGACGAGCGTTTCATCGACACCGTGCGCCGTATCGGTTACGAGCCGTTTAAAACCAATGTCTATGCGACGCCTGTCGAAGATGACAAGGAATTGGCGGGCGTGGATTATGAATTGCTGAAAATCGGCGCGCCGTACGACATGCCGTATTACTCACCTAGGTTCTAATAGCATGATTATAAAGAATAAATCGATAGTTGAGGATGATTGGGCTGTGCTGCGCCTGGGTGAAGGCGAGGCGGCGGACAGCGTGCTAGTCGCGCCGGGTCGCGTTATCGTGCCGTTGAATGTCTGGCAAGCACAACGTGAAACGCTGCAAACTCGCGCTGAATTGGGCGTTTGGTTGGCTAGTTCAGATCGTCCGGAAGCCTTGCAGGAAGACATCAAAAAGTTCGCCGTGATCGCAGTGGATTTCCCGAAATTCGCGGATGGCCGCGGTTACACCATCGCCTATTTGTTGCGCGAACGCTTGGGCTTTACCGGCGAATTGCGGGCTATTGGCGATGTGTTGCGCGACCAGTTGTTCTACATGCAGCGCGTGGGTTTTGACGCCTTTGCGGTACGCCAGGATAAAGATATCAACGATGCGCTCAAAGGCTTGAGCGATTTTTCGGAAAATTATCAGGCATCCGTCGATCAGCCGAAACCGTTGTTCCGTCGCGTGCAGCGGGGTGCCGCATGAGCGATTTACACGTGAAAATCGAGCAGGTAAAAGCGCTGTTGGCGTCCGCTGTCGCTAAGTTTGGTGCCGTCACATTTGCCAATAGTTTGGGTGCGGAAGACATGGTGCTGACTGATTTAATCGCCCGATTTCAGCCGGAAATCGCGATGTTCAGTCTGGATACCGGTCGCCTGCCACCGGAAACCTATGACCTGATTCAAGCGGTGCGCGAGCGTTACAGCGTGCCGTTGAAAGTCTATTTCCCGGCTGCACAGCCGGTTGAAGAATATGTCGAAAAAAACGGTATTAATGGTTTTTACGCCAGTGTGGAAAATCGTAAAGCCTGTTGTTTCATTCGCAAAGTTGAGCCCTTAAAGCGTGCCTTGACCGGCAAACAGGCATGGATTACCGGCATGCGCCGCGATCAGGCTGTGACGCGCGTTGGGTTGGAAGTATCTGCATTCGATGCCGATCAGGGGTTGCATAAATTCAATCCTTTGCTGGATTGGACAAATGCCGAGGTTTGGGAATATATCAAACAGTACGATGTGCCTTACAATAAGCTGCATGACCGTTTTTATCCCAGCATCGGCTGCGCACCGTGTACCCGAAATGTGACTCCCGGCGAAGATATTCGCTCAGGTCGTTGGTGGTGGGAAAACCCGGAAAACAAGGAATGTGGCTTGCATATCGCAAGCATCATTCCGAAACGAACGTAGTTCGTTTATTTTCCGGGTTTCAGTGAAGGCTGACTGAAATTCAGCCTGAAACTAAAAGACCGCTTGAAATATAGAATGCGGTCTGCATGTTGGAAAAACGTTGGCATTAAAATAATCGAAGGATGGGCGAGGTGTTAGCCCGCCATCAAAAGAAAGAGTCATTATGAGCAATCCTATTTTTACCCATCTGGACGCACTGGAAAGTGAATCCATCCACATCATGCGCGAAGTTGCGGCTGAGTGCAAAAATCCTGCCCTGTTGTTTTCCGGCGGTAAGGACTCCATCGTGATGCTGCGACTGGCCGAAAAAGCGTTTCGTCCTGCCAAGTTTCCCTTTCCGCTGGTGCACATCGATACCGAGCATAACTTCCCTGAAGTGATTGCGACGCGCGATAAGCTGGCGGCTGATCTGGGCGAGCGCCTGATTGTGCGTTCGCTGGAAGGCTCTATCGCCCGTGGCACCATCGTGATCAAGAATCCGGATCTGCCGCGCAACCCGTTCCAATCGGTAACCCTGCTCGAAACGATCGAAGAATTTGGTTTTGACGCCTGTATGGGCGGCGCACGTCGCGATGAAGAAAAGGCGCGTGCCAAAGAGCGCATCTTCTCATTCCGCGACGAATTCGGTCAGTGGGATCCTAAGAATCAGCGCCCCGAGTTGTGGGATATCTACAATACCCGTGTGCATGCTGGCGAAAACATCCGCGTGTTCCCGATTTCCAACTGGACGGAACTGGATATCTGGCAGTACATCGGCCGCGAAAAACTGCACATCCCAAACATTTACTATGCGCACGAACGCGAAGTGATACGCCGTGGCGGTTCGGTCATTCCCGTGTCGGATCTGGTGCAGCCTAAACCCGGCGAAAAAGTCGAAGTGCTCTCGGTGCGTTTCCGTACCGTGGGGGATGTGACCTGTACGGCGCCTGTGGAATCGACCGCCAGCAATGTTGACGAGATCATTGCCGAAACGGCTACCACGCGCATCACCGAACGCGGAGCTACCCGCATGGATGATCAGACATCAGACGCATCAATGGAATTGCGCAAAAAAGAAGGGTATTTCTAAAATGAGCGACACAACACAACTATTACGTTTTATCACGGCAGGTTCAGTCGATGACGGCAAGAGCACGCTGATCGGCCGCCTGCTGCACGATTCCAAATCGATTTTCGAAGATCAATATTCAGCGATTTCCAAAACCTCCGAAAAGCGCGGCATGGCGGCCGTTGATTTGTCTTTGCTGACCGATGGTTTGCAAGCTGAGCGCGAACAGGGCATCACCATCGACGTGGCTTATCGCTACTTCGCGACCCCGAAGCGCAAGTTCATCATCGGCGATACGCCGGGACATGAGCAGTACACGCGCAATATGGTGACTGCAGCCTCCACCGCGAATCTGGTGGTGATTTTGATTGACGCACGCCGTGGCGTGCTGGTGCAGACGCGTCGTCACACATATCTGGCAAGCCTGGTGGGCATTCCGCACATCGTGCTGGCGGTCAATAAGATGGATATGGTTGAGTATGCGGAGGCGCGTTATAACGAAATTTGCACCGAATATCTGGCCTTTGCGGCGCAACTGGGGCTGCACAACGTAAGCTGTCTGCCCTTGTCGGCGCTGGTCGGCGACATGCTGGTGGATCGCGGCGAGAATCTTGCCTGGTATCAGGGCCCGACCTTGATGGAATTGCTGGAAAACGTCGAGATCGATCATGACGTGAATACCACGGATTTCCGTTATCCGGTGCAATGGGTATGCCGTCCACAAACCGAGGAATATCACGATTTCCGTGGTTTCATGGGGCGAATTGAAGCAGGTTCCGTGTCGGTGGGCGATGAAATTACCGTGTTGCCGGCGGGGCGCACCAGCAAGGTGAAAGAAATCTTCACGCTGGATGGCAACTTGCAAACGGCCCACGCGCCGCAATCCATTACCATTACCTTGACGGACGAAATCGATATTTCGCGTGGCGACATGTTCGTTAAAGCGGATTACCTGCCGACCGTTGCCAAGGAATTTGAAGCGATGCTGTGCTGGTTGTCGGAAACGCCGCTGGACAAGAATCGTAAATATCTGGTCAAGCACACGACGCGCACGGCGAAATGCCTGTTCTCCAGCATCGATTACCGTGTGGATGTGAATACGCTGGAGCAACACGCTAATCCGACGGTGAACATGAACGACATCGCGCATGTGTCGATGAAGATTCAACAACCGCTGGTTTTCGATCATTACAAGCGCAACCGCGCGAGCGGCAGTTTTATCGTGATTGATGAAGCCACCAATAACACCGTCGCCGCCGGGATGATCTGCTAAAGAGGCGATTAAAACGCCTGGTAAGGCCTAATCACCTCAGAACATGCGTTGATTCCAGATGGAAATTACGCCTTTTATCGCTGTCGATAAAAGGCGTTTTTCTTGCGGCAGCGTTTTTTTGACGGATTTTCCAAAGTTAGGCAGACGCTCTTGCCACACTTGCTTCAGGCAGCCAAATACGCATGACGGTTCCCCGGCCAATCTCGCTTTTTACCTCAATCCGCCCATTATGTTTTTGGATGATGCCGTAAGAGAGCGAAAGGCCAAGACCGGTTCCTTCGCCGACAGGTTTGGTCGTGTAAAACGGTTCAAATATGTGCTTCATCTGTTCAGGCGTCATGCCTTTTCCTGTATCCGCGATCTCGATCCAGACGCTATCTTGTTCGACGCCGGTACGGATCGTGATCACCCCGGAATTCTGTATCGCCTGCCCGGCATTGACCAGCAGGTTCATGAACACCTGATTGATCTGCGATGCCATGCAATACACCTGGGGAATCGTTCCGTATTCCTTAACGATCTGGCATTTATATTTAAGCTCATTCCAGACGATGTTAAGCGTTGAGTCCAGCCCCTTGTGCAAATCCGACCATTGCCAGCCTTCTTCGCCGACATGAGAAAAATCCTTCAAATCCTGCACGATTTTACGCATTCTGGCCAAACCGTCTTTCGATTGCGACATCAATTGAAAGATATCCTGCTTGATATAGTCGTAATCAACTGTCCGTTTGAGTTGATGCACGTGTTCGAGCGCCGGAGAATTGGCTGCAGACTCCTGTTCAAGCGCCTCATAAGCCGAATTAATTGAAAAAATATCGTTCAGATAGACTTCAAGCGTCCCCATATTTGAGTAAACAAAACCGATCGGATTGTTCAGTTCATGCGCAACCCCTGCGGAGAGCTGTCCCAATGAAGCCATTTTTTCAGATTGCAGCAAATGGCTTTGCGCCTCTTCCAGTTTTTTGTTCAACGCGCGCTGTTGCTCAAGATTTGCTGTTAATTCGGCTTCCAAACGCTGACGGCGTATGATCCGCCACATATCATTGCCGAACAGACGGGCGATTTCCACATCCTCGCTATCGTAGTCTGTTTCCTTGTTGCCGACCCCCAGAATAACCCGTACTTTTTCGCCCTCAACAACAGGAACACTGATCAGCCGATTCAGCGCGGAGTGCCCTTCCGGCAATCCGCGTTTATCAGAATAATTAGCGTAGTCATTGAAGATGAGAGACTGACGCTGGCGCAGCGAATCAGCCCAAATGCCGGCCTGAGAAGCGGGGTAATGATTGTCGTATCCTGCCGTGCAATACTTTTCGCGCGTCGCTTTTGACCATGCCACCAGTTCAATGCTTTCCTGGTCGTCATTGACGAAATGAATAAAAGCGATTTTGCTGCCCGTTAGCGTCTCAACCCATTCCAGACCGAACTGCATAAACTCCTTTTCAGGCATTTCGGTCGCAGCTTCGTTGAGTTTCAATAACCCTTCAAAACGCTTCGCATCACGTGCCAGGCGACGCTGCATTTTTTCGCGCGGTGTGATGTCGCGCACGATGCTTTGCTGATAGGTTTGCCCCTCGTGCTTGAACAATCGGGTGCTCACTTCAACCGGAAAAGTAGACCCGTCACGCCGCGTGTGTCGTGTTTCAAACAGCCCGCCTGCATCGACGGGCTTGCAACCCGGTACTGGCGCGGCATTCTCTTGCAGATCGCGGATATTGCGGCTCAGCAACTCTTCCAGCGACCATCCGTAAGTTTGTACCGAGACATCGTTCGCTTCCAGAATATTGCCTTCAGCATCCATCAAAAATATGATGTCGTTAGCAAAGCGCAACAAAAAGTTAAACTGGTTCTCCAGTTTTAACAAGGCATCAAAGGATTTGTCCATGTGATTAATCCGCCGGGTGTTGAAATGGCAACCACACGCGCATCGAAGTCCCTTTTCCCTGCGTACTCTTCACTTCAATCCGCCCGCCATGTTTTTGCACGATGCCGTAGGATACCGACAACCCCAGCCCCGTTCCTTGCCCCACCGGCTTGGTCGTAAAAAACGGGTCGAATATCTGATTTAAGTCCTCAGGCGGAATACCCTTGCCGGTATCGACCACTTCAAACCAGGCTTCTGCGCCACTTTTACCGGTACGAATGGTGATCGTGCCATGACTTTCGATAGATTGTGCTGCATTCACCAGCAAATTCATAAAGACCTGATTGATCTGCGAAGGCATGCATTCAACCTCCGGCAGTCCGGCATATTCCTTTACCACCTCGGCTTTATATTTAATTTCATTCCAGGCCACATTGAGCGTGCTGTCCATGCATTGTTCAAGATTGACGTTTTGCCAGATCGTTTCGTCTATATGGGAGAAATTGCGCAAGTCCTGAATAATGCGCTTGACCCGCGCCAGCCCATCTTGAGATTCATGCAACAATTTGGGAATATCCTCCAGCAGATAGGGCAGATCAACCCCCTGTTTGACTTCCTGCACCCTAACCCGTGCCTCAGGTGCCAGCGCGGCCTCGGCTAGCTCATAGACCTGTAACACTCGCGTGATATCGCCTACATACTGATCCAGCGTGCTCAGATTTGAATTAACAAAGCCGATAGGATTGTTGATCTCGTGGGCGACGCCTGCCGCAAGCTGACCTACCGATGCCATTTTTTCGGCTTGGAGCAATTGATTCTGTGCACTCTCCAGTTTCTGATTCAGGCTTTTTAACTCCTGATTGTTGTGCAGCAACTGCGTGTTGGCACTCTCCAGCGCGGCGGTTCGCTGCTGAACCCGTAACTCCAGTTGCTCGTTCAAATCGCGCAATGCTTCGCGTTCTTTTTCCAGCGCCTGATTGGTTTGCATGACCTCGACGGTCTTCTCGCCGATTTTGCTGTATAGCGTATTTAACGCCTCGAGCATCACATCCCCTGAACGTGATACCGTGGCCGAGGCCTGACTCGCGGCAGACTCAGGGGTCGCCCCGGCCTGTAATGCCTGAATTTCACGGGCCAGTCGCAAATCGACCACCATGATGTGTTGCAGCAACCAGCGCGTCAGATATTCCAGCAACTGCGCCAGCAAATTCATCGAACTTTGCGGGGAGGTTTCAATAATGCCAACGGCCAGCGTGACTTGTTTACGAAACGCGTTATGCGCCTTGAGATGATTTTCCTGATGAGCGGCACTGACCGCATACTGCTGCATCAATTGTTCTTCTGTCGCGAAGTGATACTGCGCATACCCAACCAGTTCGTCCAGCACAGGCTTAATCTGGATGCTGTCAGCGCCCACCGAACACAGACTGCCAATTTCATTGATCAATGCAACCAGATGCCGGTGTTGATCATCAACCTCATCTATGCCAGTGACGAGCTTATCGCTCCAGACAAATGCCTCAACCTTTGGAAAGTCTTGCATGCCAGCGCCCTTCATTCCTGCGACTTGACCCAGAAGGTCAATGCATATTTTTCCGTGTGTTCAAACTTGATCATCTGTTCAATCAGCGCATCGTCGAGAACATAATCCTGACTCAGAAGCAGCAGTCCTTCTCGCGTCACGAGATCTTTTGCCAACACCATGCCCTTTTTAAGTTGTGTTGAGCGAATTTTTACCACGACTTCCTGTGTCGCGAGCGTTCCACTAAACAGGAGTTTGAAAGCCTGCACGACGGTCGGATCGTATCGCTTGCCGCCCGCATCAACGATAAATTGAAAGGCCTTGCTCTGTGTGAGCGTTGCATTGAGCATATTGCCATGCTGCAGCCCGTCGTAATCATTGGCCACCTGCAAAATACGCGCGCCCTGCGGAATCGCAAAACCAGCTAGTCCATCGGGAAATCCTAATCCATCGAAACGTTCGTGATGCGAACGGATAATAAGGGCCGCGCCCTTGAGCTTGTCCAGCGGCATCAGCGCCGTCTGAGCAATAACAGGGTGACGCATCACTTCTTGTTGCTCGACATGACTCAGCGAAGGTAGCGGCTTATCCAGCAAAACATCAGAGAGGCCGATTTTGCCGATGTCATGCAGCAGGCCTGCTAATACGATGTCCTGCACCTCCTCAGCACCGAGTCCCATCTGCGTCGCAAGTTTGCGAGCAAGATCCGCCACTCGTCTGGAATGCCCCCCTATGCTGCCCGCACGCAACTCCATCAGATTCGAGAATATCGCCACAGAGGTGAGGAAGTTTCGTCTGAGTTGCTCATTCGAGCCCTCCAGTGCCCGCAACGCGCGTTGCAGTGACGCGGTGCGTTCTTGCACTTTCACCTCAAGACTGGCATTGAGCGTCTTCAACGCTTCGTTCTGTTCAAAGGTCAACAATTCCAGCCGCTGTTTTTCCTGCAACAGCAGTTTGCGCTCCATCGCATGTTTCAACAGCAGCAGCACATCGTTGTCATCCCAGGGCTTGGCGATATAGCGATAAATCTCGCCTTTGTTAATCGCAGCCATAGTCGATTCAACATCGGCATAGCCCGTCAGCAACACGCGCATTGTGTCAGGGTAGCGCTCCCTGACCTGTTCGAGAAATTGCGCGCCATCCATTTGCGGCATGCGCATATCAGAAATTACCAGATCAACAGCGTGTTGAGCCAGCAGCGACAGACCTTCTGCGCCACTCTCGGCCGTCAGCACCTGATAGCCATTGCGGCGCAGCAGACGTTGCAAGGCACTCAGAATATTGGGTTCATCATCCACACAGAGAATCAGCGCAGGCGCTACTGCGGAAGGAATGGCAGAAGAGTTCATCGAAGAAAAAATACAATGGAAGGCGTGGCGGTATTTTGCGACTGAATTGATGTCCAATCAACAGGAAATTGTTACCATGGCCGAGAATGACTGTGAAGCGACAAACTGACGTCTGAACTCCGGAGGCTACTTGAAATGACTATCGCTAATATCATGACGCGCAACGTAGCGCAAATTGACCTTGGGCAATCGATGTTCGTCGCGACCGAAATGATGCAGCGTATGCAAATCAGCTGCCTGCTAGTGGTCGAAAATAACCTGCCGGTCGGCATACTCACCGAGTGCGATGTCGTGCGTGGTATAGCCGGCGGATTGACCACCACACAAGCCGTCGCCGAGTTGATGAGCAGCCCGCTGCGCGCCATTGAGCAAACCGCCAGCAAGGCTGAGGCCTACCACATGCTAATCAAGCACGGCATCCGGCATTTACGGGTCATCGACGAACACGGCAACACGGCGGGCATTGTCAGCGAAACCGATTTTCGTAATAAGGCCAGCATCGAACATTTTCTGCAGTTGCGCGATGTCGGCAGCGCCATGAGTGCTGACATCAGCATGTTAAGTGAACGGTCCAGCGTAGCTGATGCAGCAAACGCAATGACGAAAAACAGGACGGACTATGTGCTGATTGGTGAAAATGGCTGTGCTACAGGCATCCTCACCGAACGCGATATCGTCCGCCTGTTCAGGCAAGACGATCCACAGCGAGCTTTACACGAAGTTATGTCCAAACCCGTCGCGAAGGTGACACGAAAAACTCAGCTCAAGGAGGCCGCCAAAAGAATGCAGGATGAGGGAATCAGGCGTTTGGTGGTTGAAGATGACGCAGGTCAGGTCATTGGCATACTGACCGAGCACGATGTCGTTAAACCTCTTGACGATGACTATGTCGATATTCTGCAGGCGATCATCGATAGCCAATCAAGTAAGCTGAATCAATTGCAAGCCGATATGTTGAATCGTCAACTGGCCGAATCCATCATGGCATGGAAACGCCCCTTTCTGGATCTACTCGACAACTTGCCACTGAAGGTTTTTATTAAGGATACGCGCTCCAACTACCTTGCCTGCAATAAATCCTACGCCGATGATTTGGGCATTCATCAGTCCGATATTGCAGGCAAGTCAGATTTGGATTTCTACCCGTCAAACCTTGCACATCGTTACCGCGAAGACGATGCACGCGTCATTGCATCTGACCAAACGATCACCGTGGTCGAACCCTATCTGGCAGGGTTAAACCAGATGTGGATACATACCAGCAAATCTCCGTGGCACGATGGGCAGGGGCGCATTGGCGGTGTGATCGGGCTGTTTCAGGATGTCACGCACGAGTATCAGATGAATAAGGCCTTGCAGCGTAAAGCACAGCTCTACGAGGTGTTAAGCCAGGTCAATTCGGCCATCATCCATCTACAGGATGCACAGCCACTGTTGGATAAAATTTGCGAAATCATTCTAATCTTTTGCGGTTTTCGTCTGGCATGGATAGGCCGTGAAAATGCCGAACAGCAGGTTGAGCCTGTCGCAATTGCGGGTGAGGCAAGAGATTACGTGACAGGTCTTGCACTCAGTACCGAAGCCGGGTTACCTGGCGCGCAAGGCCCCGCTGGCACTGCAATCAATGAAAATCGTATCGTGGTCATCGATGATTTTCTAAACGATCCGATGTCTCGCACATGGCATGAAGCCGCCGCGCAGTACGAACTGCGCGGAAATATTTCGTTGCCAATCAATGCGCCTGATTTTCGTGGAGCGTTGATGGTCTATGCGGATACCGTCAGTTTTTTCGATCACGAAGTGATCGCATTACTAAAGGGCTTGAGCGAAGATATTTCTTTTGCACTGAACCAGATTCATATTAACAACATAAGAAGACAACAGGAAACCGAGCTCAAACTCGCAGGTCAGGTATTTTCCCGCAGCGCAGATGCGATGGTGATCACCGACTCTGATAACAACATTGTTCGCGTCAATCAGGCTTTTTGTGAAATCACCGGTTACACCAGCGATGAAGTGATCGGAAAAAATCCACGTATTCTGAAATCTGAAAAACAGGATCATGATTTTTATCGTTTGCTATGGCGCAGCCTTGAACTACAAGGGAGCTGGCAGGGCGAGATCTGGAATCGTCGCAAAAACGGCGAAATTTATCCTGAATGGAGCAGCATCAATGCCGTTAAGGATGCCTCGGGCCGGGTGATCAATTATTTCGCGGTATTTAGCGATCTGCTGCAAAAAAAGGCACTAGCTGAACTCGACCACCTGAAACACTACGATGCACTGACTGACTTGCCTAACCGCTCATTACTGGAGGATCGCGTCGAAAGTGCAATCACCCACGCTAGACAATACGAACGTTTCATCGGTGTCATCTTCCTCAATCTGGACCATTTTCACACCGTAAACGATATGTTCGGCCATGCCGGCGGGGATCAGATTCTTATTGACACTGCAAAACGGCTGGTAGAGGCTGCACCGGCACAGGCCAGCGTTTCACGCCTGTCAGCGGATACCTTTGTCATCACGCTACCGGATCTCAACACCAGTGAGGAAATTAACCGTACGGCCGAACTCATTGCGCAAAGGATATATCAGCCGCTGAACGTTGCAGATCAATCCGTGCAACTGTCTGCACGAATGGGTATTTCCGTTTATCCAATCGACGGCAACGATGCCACTACCCTGATGAAACATGCCGACGCAGCACTGGCAGATGCAAAACAGTCTGGTGGCAGAAATAGCTTCAGATTCTATTCGTCCAGCATGAACGAACATGCCCGGAAACTGGTGACTATGGGCGCCGAATTACGCCAAGCCATCTCTCAGAATAGGCTGGTGCTGTATTATCAACCGCAGGTCGACATCATTACGGGCCAAGTTATCGGTGCAGAGGCGCTGATCCGCATTGATCATCCCGAGCGAGGCATTATCCTGCCTGCCGAGTTTATTTCAGTTGCCGAAGAAACCGGACTGATTATTCCGATGGGCACTTGGGTCATCCGTGAAGCCTGCCGGCAGATGCAGCAATGGCATCAGGAGAAGAATGTCGAGCTGACCATAGCAATCAATCTCTCCCCCTTGCAGTTGCATCAGTCCAACTTACTGGAAATAGTCAGTCGGGCATTGCACGACTCAGGTCTTAATGCCCGGTATCTGGAACTCGAATTTACCGAGAGCGCGATCATGCAAAATGTGCGCGAAACCGTCGTTATCATGAATAAATTCAAGGCGATGGGGCTGCATTTGTCGATCGATGATTTCGGCACGGGATACTCCAGTCTGTCGTATCTCAAACAATTTCCTGTAGATAAACTGAAGATAGATCAGTCGTTCGTCAGCAATATCACGCAGGACCCAAATGATGCGGCCATCGTACAGGCTATTATCGCACTGGGCAGAACACTGGGCATGACCACAATTGCGGAGGGGGTCGAAACTGAGGCGCAATTAGGCTATTTGCGCTCGGTAAACTGTAAGGAAATGCAAGGCTATCTATACAGTCGCCCCTTGCCCGCTGTCGAATTCGCCGAATTGCTGGTGCGCGGCAGAACAATGACTGATAACAGGTCGGAGAAGATTCTACTGCTGGTCGATGATGAAGAGAACGTGCTGTTATCACTCAAGCGCATCCTGCGACGCGAGGGGTATCAAATACTAACAGCGTCCAGTGCGGAGGAAGGGCTGGAGGTGATGGCAAAAAATCAGGTCAACGTCGTGCTCTCGGATCAGCGTATGCCAGGTATGAGTGGCGTCGAGTTTTTGCGCCGCGTCAAGACAATGCACCCCAATGCGGTGCGAATGATCTTGTCGGGTTACACCGAAATCGGCACGCTGACCGATGCAATTAACAAAGGTGAAATTTACCAGTTCATCACCAAGCCATGGGAAAACGAAGCGCTCACTGCCATGATCCGTGAAGCATTTGTTCGTTATGAAATATTAAAACGTCGCGCTGATTAACTCCGGACCTAACCTGACACACTGCAAGTGTGAGCAGTATGGCATCAAAATATTATCTGGCTTAACACGTTGCGACCGGGCAAGAGCCGTCCGGCGCTCGTAACGACAGTTGGGGTTAATCATTCAGCCTCTCACGAGCTTGAGCCGAAGAATCCTATGGCTGGGCGGAAGCTAGCAAAACGGCCGGATTGCCAGGATTTATCGAATCTCGGTCGCTTTAGCGGTTCTTGGTTTTGCTCAGGAATACCGTGATTTCTTCTCTGTCGTGATAGAGCTGCTTTGCGATCAGCTTGTAGCTGATGCCTTCCATATCAAGCTGCTTGCGGATGCCGCCCAGCGCTGCATCGGTTGCGGTGACGCGCTGCTTCATCGGAAGTTTAAGGTTGAAGATCGCGTGTTTGCACCAGCCTGAGACAAACCAGTTGCCGATGAGCTCGGCGACTTTGGCGGGTTTTTCCACCATGTCGCAAATCAGCCAGTCGACCGCTTTGCGCGGTGTGAACTTGAAGCCGTCCTGCATCAGGTGTTCGACGGCCGGATTTTTTGCCAGCACGCCTTTCATCGGTCCGTTGTCGACGGCGGTCACGCGCATGCCGCGTTTGACCATCTGCCACGTCCAGCCGCCGGGGGCTGCACCCAAATCTACCGCCGTCATGCCAGAACGCAGCAGTCGCGACTGCTCGCCCTTGTCCATAAATACGTCGATGGCTTCGGCAAGTTTTAACGTGGAACGGCTGGGCGCTTCAGCAGGCATCGATTGGCGACTGATGCCCATCAGTGCATCCGCGCTGTTATACGGATCGCTCGTGCCGATCAGGGCGGCGGATTTGTCGGGGAAGAAAATATGCAGGCGCGGTAATTTGCGACTCTCAGCAGGATCCGTGTCAACCAAGCGTCCCTGCTCGCGCAGTGCCGTTTCCAGCAGGGGCTGAAAGCGGCGGGTGAAGGCGGTGAGCGTCTTGCCGTCGTTGGTGTCCGGCACTTCCAGCCACAGGGTGCCAAAGGTGCCGGGCAGCGCGGCAATCGCACTGAGGATGGGGGTGAGGCGATCGCGTTCGGGCAACTCTTCGATGATGTGGTGTAAACAGATCAGTTGGCGCGCAAAAATCAGCTCGCTGTAAGCGAGCGATTGTCCGTTGATGGCAACCAGCGCATAGCCGCTGTTGGGCAGAATGCCGGGTTGTTCGGCCAATACAGGGCGTTGTCGGCGTGCCTGCCCCACGGCTTCTTGCGTACAGTCTTGCTCAAAGCCCGGGCGGCAATACAGCAGCCAGTGCGTCAATGCGCCATTATTTGAAGTGGCTGCATGCGGTTTTTGGCTGACAGGCTGCGCTACATTCAAATCCAGCAGTCTGGACATCTTGGTGCCGACGCGGCGCGGCGGGGCTACAGGTGCCGGCGCAATTTTTGAGGCGGGTTTGCCGCCGCTGCGCGGTGCGGGATTGCCGCGCCCGGGTGTTTTGTCTGCCTGGCGCGGCGCTGCCGTGCCTCGTGGTTTGTCCGCCTGACGCGGTGTTGTCGGCGCGCGACGTGCCGAGGGCGCGGATTTTGAGTCAACTGGCTTTGTGCCGCCCTCGCGACGCGGCTTAGCGCTCGCTCCGTCGGGCGTTCTTTTCGCTTCAGTGCGACGCGGCTTTGCCGTATCGGTTGAGGCTCTTTTTGGTTTTGGTGTCGTTTGCATAGGCCGTATTGTGGCACAGGTTGGGGAGGGAAGCGCTAAGGTGGTAATATCTCGCGTTCTTTTTTGTACAGATATAACGTAAATGAGTAAACGCTACGACTTGATCGTGTTCGATTGGGACGGTACGGTGATGGATTCCACGGCGATTATCGCAGGTTCCATTCAGTCGGCCTGTCGCGATCTGGAACTGACGGTGCCCGATGATGAAACGGCGCGACATGTAATCGGCTTAGGCTTGATGCAGGCCTTGCGTCACGCCGTGCCTGATGCGCCTGAGGCGATGTATGAACCGCTGGTGGCGCGCTATCGGCATCACTTCTTATCGCAGGATCAATTCATTCCTTTGTTCGATGGCGCACGCGAGACCATCGTCGAATTGCATGAGGCAGGTTACAGCTTAGGGGTTGCGACCGGCAAGAATCGGGCGGGACTCGATCGGGTGCTGGAATCGACCGGCATGAAACGCTATTTTCACGCGACGCGCACCGCAGATATGACGGCGTCCAAACCGCATCCTGCGATGTTGCTGGAACTGATGGCAGAATTGGCTGTCAGTGCAGAGCGCACGTTGATGGTGGGCGATACCACACACGACGTGCTGCTGGCGCAAAATGCCGGCGTGGATGTGGTCGCTGTCGCGTTTGGCGCACATCCTGAAGATCAGTTGCTGGCGCTGCAACCTCTGGCACTGATGCAGGATTTTTCGCAGTTGCGTGCCTGGTTCAGGCTTAATGCATAACAATTATTAAGGAACAAAATGTCTGATCAGAATTGGGAACGCGGCGTACTGGAGAAGCTGGCCATGTCGGCGATTGTTGAACAGCGTCGTGCGCGACACTGGAGTATTTTTTTCAAGGTGCTGACCTTCGGTTATCTGTTTGTGATTTTGTTTGTGTTCATGGGTTGGTTCGACAAGAGCGAAACCGCGTTGAGCACCGGCAAGCACACCGCTTTAGTCGATATGCAGGGCGTCATAGCGGCAGATTCGGCGGCAAGTGCGGATAATCTGATCCCGGGGCTGCAGGAAGCCTTCAAGGATAAAGGAACTCAGGGTGTTATCCTGCGCATCAACAGTCCGGGCGGCAGTCCTGTTCAGGCCGGTCAAATCAACGATGAAATTCGCCGCCTGCGCGCCAAGTATCCGGCGATCCCGTTGTATGTCGTCGTCGAGGATATTTGCGCCTCGGGCGGTTATTACGTGGCGGCGGCTGCGGATAAAATTTTCGTGGATAAAGCCAGCTTGATCGGCTCGATCGGCGTGTTGATGGATGGTTTCGGGTTCACTGGCACCATGGAAAAACTCGGCGTTGAGCGTCGTCTGGTGACCGCAGGCAGCAACAAGGGATTCATGGACCCGTTCTCGGCGGTGCGTCCCGATCAGCAGGAATATGCCAAGCAAATGCTGGCGCAAATTCATCAGCAGTTCATCGATGTGGTCAAGCAGGGGCGCGGCAAGCGTTTGAAGGAAACGCCTGATACATTCAGCGGTCTGGTGTGGAACGGGCAGGCCGGTATCGCGATGGGTCTGGCCGATGGCTATGGCAGTGTCGAATCGGTGGCGCGCGACGTGATCAAGGCTGAAGAAATTGTCGACTTTACCGTGAAGGAAGGTTTTGCCGATCGTTTGGCTAAGCGCTTTGGCGCAGGGGTCGCGAGCGCAATCGGCTTTTCAACCAAGAGTGGAATCACGCTGCAATAACCTAGAAAAAGCTGTTGTCCACGAACTACACGAAAAAACACGAACATATTCAAATACATACCGTTATTTATACTATCGCCTGATGGGCGACTCGCTGACTTTATGTTACTTATTGATTCGTTTCGTGACTTTCGTGCTTTTGCGAGTTACTGCCTTCAGCAGTATCCCTGCCAGAACCATTTCGTGGATGAAAAAAGGTTTTTAGGATTAAGCGTTCTAGCGCAACAGGGGCTTTAAGGCTTGCAGTACGTTGCGCATCACCTGGGGTTGCGAGGCGGCCGCAGGATGCAGATTGTCTGCCTGAAATTGCTCACTCCCAACGCCGTCGAGCAGGAATGGGAGTAAGCCGACCTTGTGTTTGGCGGCGATGCGCGGGAACACGCCCTGAAACTGGCTGATGTAGGGCTCGCCGTAATTGGGCGGGAGCTTCATGCCGATCAGCAGGGTCTTGATATGCAGCTGATTGAGTTGCACCATGATGTCATTCAGGTTGCTTTCGATGTCGGCCGTGCTGAATCCGCGCAGCCCGTCGTTTGCACCCAGTTCCACGATGACGATCGCGGGCTTATATTGATCCAGCAGCCGGGCCAGTCGCTGGCGGCCGCCCAGCGAGGTTTCGCCGCTGATGCTGGCGTTAATGATTTTGAACCCCGAGCGGCTGCTATCCAACTGAAGTTGCAACAGGCTGGGCCAGCTCTCTGCGATATCCAGCCCGTAGCCGGCCGACAGGCTGTCACCAAATATCAAGATACTTTTTTGCGGCGCGGCCTCTGTGGCGAACGGCAGGCATAGTGCGGCTAACAGCAGCGCAGTTCTGAAGACGAATAAAATTTGCGGGGTAAAATTTTTCATGACGGCAATTGTGCAGGCGGTGAGCCTAGGTAAGCAAGTATTAAGTGGCGGGCAGCCATTGAACATCTTGCACGATATAAGTTTCACGCTGTCAGCGGGTGAGAGTATGGCCATCACCGGCGCGTCCGGTTCGGGAAAGTCAACCCTGTTGGGCTTGCTGGCGGGGCTCGATGTGCCCGGCAGCGGTACGGTAAAGCTGGACGGCACGAATTTGTTTTTGCTCGATGAAGACGGGCGTGCCAGATTGAGGGCTAAGCTGGCAGGATTCGTGTTCCAGTCGTTTCAGTTATTGCCTACCTTGAGTGCGCTGGAAAATGTGATGTTGCCGCTGGAGTTGCAGGGGGTGCGGGACGCGCGTGCGCGGGCGTCGGCGTCGCTGCAAGAGGTGGGGCTGGCGCTGCGTGCGCATCATTTGCCTAAGCATCTCTCGGGCGGCGAGCAGCAGCGTGTGGCACTGGCGCGCGCCTTTGTCTGTCGGCCGAAGATTTTGTTTGCCGACGAGCCTACCGGAAATCTCGATGCGGGCAACGGCGCGCAGATTATGGATTTGATGTTCGAATTAAATCGCTTGCAGGGCACCACGCTGATTTTGGTCACGCACGATGAGCTGCTGTCAAAGCGCTGCGGCAAGCAACTGCGCCTCGAAGCCGGGCGGATGGTCCCGTGAGCAGGGGGCGCTATTTACTGGCGCTGAATTTTTTCCGTCGTGACTGGCGCGCAGGGGAGTGGCGCGTATTGATGCTGGCCTTAGTGCTGGCAGTGGGCAGTCTCGCGACGGTGGGTTTATTTGCCGACCGGGTCCGTCAGGCATTGAGCCAGCAGGCGGCCAGTTTACTGGGGGCGGATCTGCGCATTAGTTCAACGCGCCCGTTTTCGCCCGAATATCGCAAGCTGGCAGAGATGCACGGCCTGCGTGTGGCGGAGAGCCTAACCTTTCCCAGTATGGTGTCGCATCAGGATCAGGTGACATTAGCCGAGATTCAATCCGTGCCGGCGGGTTATCCGCTGCGCGGCAAGATCGACATCAACGACGGCACAACACATGTTGCAGCAGGGATTCCGAATTTAGGTTCGGTGTGGGTGGACGAGCGGCTGATGCGCCGTTTTGATCTGCATATCGGCGATGAGCTGGGAGTCGGGCAGCGACGCTTTGTCGTATCTGCCCGCATCGTCAAAGACATCGATCAGTCGGTCGGTTTCGCCAGTTTTTCGTCGCGTGTATTGATGAATGAGGCGGATGTGGCGGGCACCGGCTTGCTGCAAGAGGGCAGTCGCATCGCGTATCGGCTGATGATCGCAGGAGAGCCTGCGCCCATCTCTGCACTGCGCATGGCGTTAAAGGGGATGCTCTCGAGCGGCGAAAAGCTCGAAGACGTAACGGACGCGCGTCCGGAAATTCGCACCGCGCTGGCGCGTGCCGAGCAGTTTCTAGGATTGGCCGCCCTCACCACTGCGCTGCTGGCCGGCGTCGCGGTGATGCTGGCGGCGCGGCGCTATGTGTTGCGGCATCTGGATGCCTGTGCGGTAATGCGCTGCTTAGGGATAACGCAATCGGCGCTGCTGCGGCTTTTTTTGTATCAATTTCTGATTGCCGGACTCATCGCCGTGCTGTGCGGTTTGCTCTCAGGTTATCTGGTGCAGGCAGCGCTCGTTGAGTGGGTGATGCACGCGGCGGATTTGCCGCAGCCTGGATTTTTGCCCGCCATTAAGGCTGCACTGAGCGGTTTTGCCTTGCTGTTCGGCTTTGCCTTTTTGCCCTTGCTGCAATTGCGCCGAATTTCTCCGCTGCGCGTGATACGACGCGAACTGGGGTTGCCGGGTGTCAGCGGCTGGCTGGTATACGGGATAGCGGCGCTGGCGCTGGCTGCGCTGTTCTTGTGGCAGGCAGGTTCCTTGAAACTAGGCTTGTTCGTGCTTGCGGGATTGCTAGGCGGACTCTTGCTTGCGTGTGGTGTGGTGTGGTTGTGGCTGCGAGTTCTGGCCTATTCAGCCGTGCGATTTTCATGGCCTCATTCCTTGCGAAAACTGGCAAAAAGCAGTGTGGCGGTGCAGGTGGTTGCGCTGAGTCTGGGGTGTATGGCCTTGCTGGTGCTGACACTGGTGCGCGGGGATCTGTTGCAAAGCTGGCAGGGGAAATTGCCCTTCGATGCGCCGAACCGTTTCGTGGTTGGCGTTCAGCCCGAACAGCGTCAGCCATTGCAGGAATTTTTCAGGCAGCAGGCCGTAGACGTGCCGGAATTTTTGCCTATGGTCAAAGGACGTCTTGTCGCTGTCAACGGACAGGCCATCAGCGCCGGTAATTTTTCTGATGCTAGGGCAAAGGGCCTAATTGAGCGGGAGTTCAATTTGTCCTATGCGAAAAAAATGCCTGTCTGGAATACGCTGGTGCAGGGGAGTTGGTGGCAGCGGGAGGGTGATGCCGCAGGCATCGGGCACACGCCGGCGTTCCCCTTGCGGGAAAATGAAGATAATAATGCCGAGTTGTCGGTTGAAGAGGGGATCGCCAAGACCTTGAATCTTCATCTGGGTGATCAATTAACCTATGACGTGGCCGGCAGTCTTTTTTCAGCGCCGGTCACCAGTCTGCGCCGCGTGCAATGGGATTCGATGCGGGTGAATTTTTTCGTGATTGCGACGCCTGCGCTGTTGCAGGATTATCCTGCGAGTTATCTCGCCAGCTTTTATCTGCCGTCCGATAAAGTGCAGGCAGCGGATGCGCTCTCCCGGCAATTTCCCAATATGCTGCTGATTGATGTTCGCGATGTCATCGAGCAGGTGCGCGGCATCATCGCTCAGGTGTCGCAAACGGTCAGCGTGGTATTCGTGTATACCTTATTATCAGGCTTGCTGGTGCTGTATGCGGCTCTGCTCGCAACACAGGATGAGCGGATACACGAGGCCGCCGTGCTGCGCGTGCTGGGTGCGGATAGCGCCTATTTGCGACGTCTTTATCTGAGCGAATTTGCCGTAATCGGGCTTTTTGCCGGCTTGCTGGCCTCATTGGGGGCTGCATTGCTGGGATGGGTTTTGGCGCGCTATGTGCTGGATATACCCTACCGTTTGAACAGTTATATATGGCTGTCAGGGGTGTCGGGCGGTGTTGTCATGGTGATGCTGGTCGGGTATTTGTCCGTGCATCGCGTCACAAAAATACCGCCGTTGCGTGTTTTGCGCGGCGAATAACGGGTTTATTCAGTCGGTATTTTTATGCGTTTTGCGGATGTAGTTGGGAATTTCCGGCAACTTTGGTACAATGCGTGAGCTTTTTTAACTTATAACAGGGTGGGAGTCTTAAAATGTCTATTGAGCTGCGTGTAAAAAAGATCGTATCTGAACAACTGGGCGTGAACGAATCTGAAGTCAAGAACGAATCGTCTTTCGTCAACGATCTGGGTGCTGATTCCCTTGATACCGTTGAGCTGGTGATGGCGCTGGAAGAAGAATTCGAATGCGAAATCCCTGACGAAGACGCAGAAACGATTACCACTGTACAACAAGCCATCGATTACGTCCTGGCTCATCAAAAGTAATTATTCGACGGAGCTAATTTGTCTAAACGTAGAGTCGTTGTGACCGGCCTGGGGATTGTATCCCCAGTCGGTATCGGTATTTCGGCTGCCTGGGCTAACATAGTCGCGGGTAAGTCCGGGATCGTCAAAATATCGCATTTCGATGCGAGTCAGCTTGCGAGTCAGATTGCGGGTGAAGTGCAAAATTTTGATGTCGCACAATATCTGCCGGTCAAAGATGCACGTCGCATGGGAAAATTTATCCATTTCGGCTTAGTCGCCGGGATGGAAGCATTCAAGGATTCAGGTTTGGAAGTCACAGACCAGAATGCAGAGCGCATCGGTGTGAACATCGGATCCGGTATCGGCGGCTTGCCGACGATCGAGGATACGAACAAAGATTTTCTGGCTGGCGGCCCGCGCAAAATTTCGCCTTTCTTTATTCCAGGTACGATCATCAATATGATTTCCGGCAATCTGTCCGTGATGTACGGATTGAAAGGACCGAATCTTGCGATGGTGTCTGCCTGTACCACCGGGACCCATTGCATCGGTGAGTCGGCGCGTATGATCGAATACGGCGATGCGGATGTGATGATCGCAGGGGGTTCAGAGGCGACGATCTGTCCTTTGGCGGTGGGCGGTTTTGCCTCAGCACGTGCTTTGAGTACCCGCAACGATGATCCGGCAACGGCTTGTCGTCCGTGGGACAAGGATCGTGACGGCTTCGTCATCGGTGAAGGCGCAGGCGCACTGGTGCTCGAAGAGTACGAGCACGCGAAAGCTCGCGGCGCTAAGATTTACGCCGAAGTCACAGGCTACGGCATGAGCGGTGACGCTTACCACATCACGTCCCCTAACAGCGACGGCCCAAAACGCAGCATGCAGAACGCATTGAAAAATGCCGGTCTGAATGCCGATGCGGTGCAGTACGTCAATGCGCACGGTACGTCGACGCCGCTGGGCGACAAGAATGAGACTGAGGCAATTAAACTTGCTTTTGGTGATCATGCAAGTCGTCTGGTTGTGAATTCGACCAAGTCCATGACAGGTCATTTGTTAGGCGGTGCGGGTGGTATCGAGTCTATTTTCTCGATACTGGCCATCCATCACCAAATATCACCACCGACCATCAATATCTTCGAGCAGGATCCGGAGTGCGATCTGGACTACTGTGCGAACGAAGCGCGCGACATGAAGATTAATGTGGCGATGAACAACAACTTCGGCTTTGGCGGAACCAACGGTACGCTGGTGTTCAGCAAAGTTTAACCGCTGATTGATCAGATGCTGGTCAATGGCGTACCAGGTAACACAATCAGCATTCGGGATCGCGGCTTGCTTTACGGCGACGGGGTATTTCGTACTCTCTGCGTTCGTGAGGGCAGGCCGCAACACTGGCCGCTTCATTATCAAAAACTTCAAAACGATTGTGAAAAATTAGGCATCGATTGCCCTGATTTCGCCTCGCTGTCTGCTGAGTTGGCCGGATTGATGCCGGCACACCCCAACGCTGTTTTTAAGATTATCGTCACGCGTGGTCTGTCTGCTCGCGGCTATGCGCCGGCTCCTGATGCAGAACCAAGTCATGTCTGGGATATTTCCGCCGTTCCCGCTTATCCTGAAAGTTTGCGCACGGGCGTGACATTGCGTTTGTGCGCCTTGCGTCTGGCACAGCAACCGCGCTTAGCGGGCGTCAAACATCTCAATCGACTTGAAAATGTGCTGGCCGCCGCCGAATGCGCCGATGCGGATGAAGGCTTGCTGCTCGATACCGAGGGGCGGGTCGTCGAGGGGGTGCGCAGCAATATATTTTTAATCTCAGGTGAGCGTCTGATTACGCCTGATTTATCGCGCTGCGGGGTCGCGGGCGTGCAGCGTGAACGTGTGATGGCCTATGCCGGGAAAATGGGCATGGCAGTCGAGGTGCGCGATGTGTGCCTCGACGAGTTATACGCGGCGGATGCCGTGTTTTTGACCAACAGCGTATTCGGATTATGGCCGGTGGCGCAGTTTGAGCAGCAGCGCTGGCTTGATTTGAGTCGCACAGTGCAATTTCAGGTTCTATTTGAACAGGATGAATCATGGCTAAATTGATGGTGTTCTTGATGGCGGTGTTGTTAGGAGGCGGGATTTATTACGTCTACAGTCCGCTGACGCCGCCTGTGCTTCCGTATGAGTTCTCGCTCAATCAAGGGGGGAATCTCACGACGGTCGCACGTCAATTCGAACAGGCCGGATTGCTGGAGAATCCGAAACTATTTGTCTTGTTTGCAAGGTTGCAGGGGCGCGCCGGAAAAATCAAGGCGGGCGTCTATCAGCTGGATCATGCCGTGTCCAAAATGGAATTGCTGGACATGATCACGCAGGGCAATGTCAGTCTCGGACAAATCACCCTGATTGAGGGCTGGAATTTCAGGCAATTGCGCAGCGCGCTGGATGCGAATCCGCACATCAGGCATGACACGCAGGGGCTGTCAGACCGGGAGATTTTGCAGCGCATTGGTGCTGCCGAGATGCATCCGGAAGGCCTGTTTTTTCCAGAAACCTATTCGGTTGCCGCCGGCAGCAGCGATATCGAGCTGCTGAAAATGGCCTATAAGTTGATGCAGCAGCGGCTCAATGAAGCCTGGCTGACAAGAGAGGCCGGCTCAACGCTGGAGACGCCCTATCAGGCGCTGATTCTCGCCTCCATCGTTGAGAAAGAGACGGGAGCTGCCTCCGACCGGCCGATGATCGCCGGCGTGTTCACCAATCGACTGCGCATCCATATGATGTTGCAAACAGATCCCACGGTGATTTACGGTCTGGGGGAGGCGTTTGACGGGAATTTGCGCAAGCGCGATTTAACCAGCGACACGCCCTACAATACCTATACGCGTGCTGGTTTGCCGCCTACGCCGATCGCGTTGCCGGGTGCAGGGGCGCTCAAGGCCGCATTGCATCCGGCTAAGACCGATGCGCTGTACTTTGTCGCACGGGGTGATGGCAGCTCGAAGTTTTCCAGTAATCTGTCCGAACATAACCGGGCGGTGTATCAGTATCAGAAGTAACAATGCTATGATTTGGTCATAAAGATGCGTATGATTGTGCGCATAAAAGTAAACAGGAGTTCGTTATGCACACTCAATATAGCGTGTCCGCCAAGAAAGGCCGCCTTTCTTTGTCAATTAACCAAGAGCTGCTGGATCGCTTTGAACCCTATAAACAACAGGTGAATTTCTCTGCGCAAGCGGAGCAAATGCTTGCGCGAATGTTAGACGAACTTGAAAATCGTGCTTGGGCAGAACGCAATGCAGAGGCGTTGCTGGCGCATGGTATGGATATCGCCAAGACTGGCTTGGCAGGCGCTGAGTTTGATCGAATCTAACTATGGCTCAATTTGATATTTATGCCAATCCAGGTTTGAGACGCGCAGAAATACCTTATCTTGTCTCCGTGCAAAACGACCATATCTCCAGTAAAACCGGGGCGACGGTCGTTATCCCGTTACGAGCCAATGCACAATCTGTCGATATTATGGCGCCACTGATTGAGGTTACCGGGCAAGGGCAATTCGTGCTGTCCACGGACGAAATATTCGCAATCGATACTGTCAGGCTCAAATCAAAAGTCGCTGTGCTGAGCGCCCCTGATCGAGCCAAAATTAAACCCGCCATCGACAAAGTCATCGGTGAATACTGATGGTTTTATAGAATCGGTTACCCGACCATAAGCTTTGTAGGGCGAACGGAATTGTTTAACAGGGGTTAATGGAATCAGATTCGTTTTGCGGAGATGAAATCTCAAATGAGATACAATGTGCGAAATTCATTCACTTGGAGATAGCAATGTCTGCATCAACAATGGTTCATGTGCGGGTTGATAATGAGGTCAAGGCGCAGGCAACAGAGGCGCTTGCTGCGATGGGCTTGACCGTTTCAGACGCTGTTCGGCTTTTTCTAAAGCGAGTGGTGGCGGAGCAGGCGATGCCTATTGAACTCAAAGTGCCGAACGCCGAAACGCGTGCCGCGATGGAAGAATCGCGCGCCAATATTCTCGCGCACCGTGCGCGCTTTGCCACCGCACAGGCACTCTTCGATGACCTCGAAAAAAACAGCAAACAGTAAACGGACGGTGCCGCCGCGCGCCTCCGACTATACGAAGAAATTTATCAAGGACTGGGCGCGTCTATCGGAATCCGGGCGTTATGACCTGAAGCGACTCAAAGAAGTTATGCTGATGCTGATAGCCGCCGACACTCCGCTAGGGCCAGAATGGTTCGATCACCCGCTCAAAGGAGAGTGGGTTGATCACCGGGAATGTCATGTCGGCGGTGATTTTCTGCTTATTTATCAATTGGATGGCAGCGGATCAACTGAAATGATAAGTTTTGTCCGCGCAGGAACGCATGCCGAGCTTTTTGAATAAAGGTGATGCTAAGTTGTTGAAAATTATTGCGTGGTATATTTTTTGCTGGCAGCGGATCAGCAATACTAAGGAACATCAATGAGTTTAATGTCAATATTCAAAGGGTTCCTTGGTGAAGCAATTGGTTCATTGGCGCATAAGGCGTTATTAGACAGCACTGTTTACCATGAGCTCAATAACGTAACGATCCCTACATCAGATGGCACCACCCAAATTGATCACATCATTGTTTCTCGCTACGGTATTTTTGTGATTGAAGCAAAGACAATGAAGGGCTGGATATTTGGAAATGAGAACTCTGCTGAGTGGACGCAATCTTTTCCCGGAGGCAAATTTAAATTTCAAAATCCACTACGTCAAAATTACCGGCACACCAAGTGTCTCTCTGATTTCTTAGGTATTGATCATGCTAAGTTTCATTCAGTCGTCATGTTTTGGGGTGAAAGTACGTTTAAAACCAATATGCCTAAAAATGTTTTAGGTAGTGGTTACACGTCTTACATAAAAGGCAAATCAGAGTTGTTGTTTTCGGATAGTGATGTCGAGCAGATTGTGATTGCTATCCGGTCAGGTCGGTTACCTAAAACATGGGCAACTCATGTGCAGCACGTATCGTCACTCAATGCACGGCACTCGAAAGCGACAGAGTCTGTTGGTAAGTCGCAGTTGGCAGATCAAAAATGTCCGAAATGTGGAAGTGCTATGTTGAAGAGATTAGCGAAAAATGGAGTTAATTCCGGCAATATGTTTTGGGGTTGCTCTCGATATCCCGGATGCAGAGGTATTGTAAATATTATGGCAGACTTGTGATTGCACGGTGCGTCGGCTTCTATACGGTCGCTTAACGTTTGGGTAATTAGATTTCCAACAAGCGATGCGTAACGTGTGTTGACTACCCGCAACTATGAACTTACGACAATTAACTTACGACTGTTTTATATGACTAAATTTATTACATTTGAAGGTGTGGACGGTGCCGGTAAGAGTACCCATCTGGCCTGGTTTGCCGAAGCTTTGCGGCAGCGTGGTCTGGATGTTGTTGTGACCCGCGAACCGGGAGGGACGCCGCTTGGCGAACAGTTGCGCGAGATGCTGCTCAATCAGCCTATGAGTATCGGCACGGAAGCGATGCTGATGTTTGCCGCACGGGTCGAGCACGTAGCACAGGTCATCAAGCCTGCCTTGCTTGCTGGTAAATGGGTGATTTCCGATCGATTTTCGGATGCGAGTTTCGCCTATCAGGGCGGCGGGCGCGGCATGGACTGGGATAAACTCGGGCAACTGGAGCAGTGGGTGGGATTGAAACCTGACTTGACGCTATTTTTCGATGTGCCTGTGGAAGTGGCCAGAGAGCGCTTGTCGAATAATGTCTCGCTTGATCGTTTTGAGCAGGAAGAGGGGGCGTTTTTCGAGCGGGTGCGCGCAGGGTATCACCGGCGCGTGGCAGAAAATCCGCCGCGCTATGCGGTGATCGATGCGTCGCAATCAATAGCACTTGTGCAACAGCAGTTGCAGGCCATCGTCGCTAGTATTTGCATATGAGTGAACTCTACCCCTGGCAAAAGGATGACTGGTCGCGTTTGCAGGCATTGCGCGAACGCGCTTCGCAAGGATTGTTGTTTCAGGGGATGAAGGGGATAGGCAAGCTCGATCTGGCGATCAGTTATGCCCGTTCTTTGCTGTGTCAGCATCCGTCTGACAACGGTTTTTCGTGCGGCGTGTGTCCTTCGTGTCACTGGTTTATGCAGGGTTCTCATCCCGATTTTCGCATGGTGCAGCCAGAGTCCGAAACCGAAGAGGTTGAAGCCGGTAAAAAGCCCAGCCGGCAGATTTCGGTCGATCAGATCCGCTCACTATCGGATTTTATGGGTATGACCGCGCATCAGGGCGGCCGGCGCGTGGTGATTATTCATCCGGCGGAAGCGATGAATATTAATGCGGCGAATGCGCTGCTGAAAAATCTGGAAGAGCCGCCGCCGGGATTGCTGTTTATTCTGGTGACCCATAAGCCGCAAGTGTTGTTGCCGACGCTGCTGAGTCGTTGTCTGTCCTTTAGTGTGGCAGCGCCCGATACGGAGACTGCAACAGTTTGGCTGGCAGGTCAGGGGGTGAAAAACCCTGCTGAAGTGTTGGCCTACGCCGGATTCTCGCCCTTGCAGGCTAAGTTGGCAGCAACCGAGGGTGGTATGGAGGTGCGTGAAAAGCTGCTGCGCGCGTTGCGGCAACCGGGCGGAATGGATGTGTTCGCGCTAGCGGATACTTTGCAGAAAACCGAACAGGTGCTGGTTGTGCAGTGGTTGCAGCAGTGGTGTTACGATCTGATTGCGCAAAAGATGGCTGGCCGATTGCGTTATCATCCGTCGGAGCAGGTGGCTATTTCCGCACTGGTGGCCAAGCTGGATGTAATTAATCTTGCTCGCCTGCAAAGCTATCTGCAAACGGCAAAGCGTGAATCGCAACATACGCTCAATCCGAAATTATTTTTTGAATCCCTGCTGTTCACTTATTGTCAGCTTACTCGTCAATCATCCTAATTCACATATGTCCTTCATAGATTCCCATTGTCATATCAATTTCCACGAGTTAGCTGAAAACATCGACGACGTGCTCGCAAAAATGCAGCAAAACGAGGTGTTGGCGGCGCTGTGCGTTTCAGTCAATCTGCGGGATTTTCCATCGGTGCTGGCGCTGGCATCCGAATATCAGAACATCTATGCATCGGTCGGTGTGCATCCGGATTACGAGGATGTTGAAGAACCGACGGTCGCACGCTTGGTTGAGCTGGCGCAGCATCCTAAAATCATTGCGATAGGCGAGACGGGGCTGGATTATTACCGGCTGACAGGCGCTCTGGATTGGCAGCGCGAACGCTTTCGCAACCATATTCGTGCAGCGCGTGAATGTGGCAAGCCGTTGATCATACATACCCGTTCCGCTGCTGAAGACACCTTGCGTCTGATGGCTGAAGAAGGTGCGGATCAGGCTGGCGGGGTGATGCACTGCTTCACGGAAAACTGGGAGGTGGCGCAAGCGGCCCTTGATATGGATTTTTATATCTCATTTTCCGGTATTGTGACCTTTAAAAATGCGCTGCAGATTAAGGAGGTTGTGCAGCGGGTGCCACTCGATCGCATCTTGATCGAAACGGATTCACCGTATCTGGCGCCGGTGCCATTCAGAGGTAAGCTCAATCAGCCGGCCTATGTGAAACATGTGGCTGAAGAAATTGCGTTGCTGCGGGGGATTTCTGTGGATGAGGTGGGGCGGCAAACCAGTGAAAATTTTGCACGCTTGTTTAAATTGTAAAAATACGCAGAATAAAGTTGACACAATTTCATAAATCCTTATAATTCTGTCCTCGCAATGCGGGAGTAGCTCAGTTGGTAGAGCGATACCTTGCCAAGGTATAGGTCGAGAGTTCGAGCCTCTTCTCCCGCTCCAGTTTATTTGGAGTTCTGTATTGCGATGTTTCATTGCGGGAATAGCTCAGTTGGTAGAGCGATACCTTGCCAAGGTATAGGTCGAGAGTTCGAGCCTCTTTTCCCGCTCCAAATTCAAGGGAAAGCATCATGCTTTCCCTTATTTATTTCAGTTCATGTTTTAGCTGTAGGGTGCGTTAGCAAATCGGTTATGCCCCGGATTGCAAATCCGGTTAGCCCAGTTCGACTCTGGGACGCACCTCCAAACATCCGCCCGGGTGGTGAAATTGGTAGACACAACGGACTTAAAATCCGTCGCCTTGAAAAGGGCGTACCGGTTCGATTCCGGTTCTGGGCACCAGTTTATTAGCATTATTTCGTTAATAATCATCTACATACGTCATTTCTCAGGCTTGCTGCGTGGTACTTTCGGGGTACTTATGTGGTAAAGTCATGATTCTAAAACTCAGCAAGTCATTCAAAGTGCAAATCAAATACGTTTTCAAACGCGGCGATACGCTCTATTGGCAACGCAAAATTCCCAAAGATTTGGCAGAACGTTACGGCGGCACTCAGACGCTAAAGATCAATCTGAATACCAACGATCCGAGCAAAGCGGCTCGACTGGTTGCCCGTTACAATCAGCAATATGAAGCCATTTGGGAGGCCATGCGCGGCAACATTGCCCTAACCCCTGCCACCGTCAAAGCTCAAGCTCACTTACTTTTAAAGCAGCACGGTTTAAGTGCGTACGGGGCAAACAATCACGATGAAGCCATTCACCAGTTCATAGAAACCGTGTTTGAACCGAAGCGCGAAAAGCTTGCTCTTGAGTCTGATAATCCCGATGAAACATACAGTGAACTGAAGCCGGAAAACTACGCGTCCCCAGTGGAGGTTTCGGCGCTGGAAATACTCCTGCAAAAACCGAAGTTTCTCCTGTCGGATGCGGTTCGGGTTTATCTAGATGGTCATGTAAAGCGGAGTGATGAAAAATTCAGGACTTACACAAATAGAGCGTGGGAACGGCTGCTTGCCATCATTGGTGATAAGCCTTTTGATGACACAAGCAGGAGCGATGCGTGTTGAGGCCGACCGAAT